>JACKZZ010002331.1_pt1 | contig 46536 bp, 89 predicted proteins | sample 8027871 | NCBI WGS metagenome assembly JACKZZ01 (sample SAMN15724774, study PRJNA655200) | protist metagenome | isolation source: fluorescence activated cell sorting (FACS) single amplified genomes of... | place: USA: West Boothbay Harbor, Gulf of Maine | collected 2000-07-19
TTCACCGCAACAAGGGACTCCGAATTAGATACGTTATTTGAAGAGTGGGAATCATTAAGAAAATATCTACAAAAGGGGTATAGGGTTAGATATCTTTTCCCTGAAGATTTTATTAAATACGTTGAACAACCGATTAAGGTCGGTGATGTAGTTTACCAACCAAAAGTGTTATCTAAAGAAGAGGAGTTTAAGGTTGAGGGACATATAATGAAAAATTGTATGGGTAATCAGTTTACACATGGTATTGCGTCCATATTCGTTTCTCTAAGGAAGGGAAAGAGATGGGTGGACGTTCAATATAGAAAAGGTAAAAAAACCATGTGTTATGGTAAGGCGAATTCACCAACACCCTCCGATTTTAAAAGTGCTATAGACACACTAAATAAACGTATGAAGATGTTTGATCAAGTGAAGTGGGTCAAAGAGAAGTATGATTTGATATAAGTTTTTATTTTTCGTATATTTTATAGTATGGTAGACGTAACAGAAATAGCAATAGAAAAAATCATTGGTTTAATGATGGAAGGTGGTATAACTCCTGACACTCACAACCTTAGGGTTGGTGTAAGTGGTGGTGGTTGTAGTGGTTTACAATATGAAATGGACTTCGATGATAAGATAAATGAAGGGGATAGTGTCTTTGAAGTAGATGCTATAAAAGTGATTGTTAATAAACCTTCACTACTTTATTTGGCGGGAACGGTATTAGACTTCCAAGGAGGACTAAATGGTAAAGGGTTTGAATGGATTAACCCAAACGCTTCAAGAACCTGTGGATGTGGGGAAAGTTTTAGTTTATAAGACTTAAACTAATAAATAAAGTATTTATATATAAAAACAATCTAATGGAAGAATTAAACAAAAAAGATATTTTAACTCTGATTGGTGAGAATCTAACCACCATAAGACGACCTGGATATAAGGGTTTTGATGAATCTAAGGAGTTAGATGAGATGCCATTAAGGACCGACCAACTTCCAAAGAAAGAAATTGAGCCGGGTAAACCCACAAAAAAATCTAAAAAAATTGTTTTAACTTTAGATAATGGTGAAGAGATGACATATAGTACATCACAATCAGTTATAAAAGTTGATGGAGAAAATAAGACAACTGTTAAGGTAACACAAATACAATCTGGTGATGTCATTGTCGACGACAATAGAAGTGAACAAACTGTATCTTCGGTGGATCAAAAGGAAGTAATTGCCCCTTGGACAGCAATGTTTGAAACAGATAATGATGGTAAACCTATTGAACATGTTGGTTGGTATAGATATGAAAACGGGGAGGTTACTCCAATCATATTCACTTGTGAATGGGATGAACTAACAGAGAAACACCCCGATTTAGTACCCAAACTAAAAGAGAAATTTGGTAAGGTTAAACTAAAAGAGGAAAATTGTCCGGCATACAAACCAAGAGGTAGAGATATCGACGGGGTGAAACCTATCCCTGGTGACGATGGTGAGGATGTTAGTTTTGACAACGCAGATCAAGTACCTGATGCAAGTGGAAGTAGAACCACATACACAAGAGAAAAAATTAATAGAGTATTCAATTCCGTATTAAAGACTGATTTAGTTGACGATGAAGATTTTGTAAACACATTAAAGAGAATAAGTTTACCTGAAATAGTTATCCTTAACCCAAAACACCGAAATAAGTACAGTGAAGTAAATGATAAGGAGATTACATTTCAATCACACAATATAAATCTATATAAAACACAGGAAGAGTTCCAAAAAAACACAAAGAAAACGGTTATGAGGGGTAGGACACCTGAGTATTTTGAAAGTGATGATTACAACCCAAAAACTTCACATCACTTAAGAAGACAATACAATTCAGGTTATTCTAATTGGTCTAAGACACGTTTCACCCAACAAGGGGGTGGATACGGTAAAACACCTGTTTTCCAATTAGATAGAGGTGATTTTCCAAATGAAGAAGATTTTTCAGTAATGGTATCATCCGATTTAGAAATAAAAGGTATTGCTCAGGGTGAAGGTGAAATGACATCTGGTTATAGATGGGAACTAGTTTATAAAGTTGAGTACGCAAAGAAATTACCTACCGATAGAGTGGCAAGAAAAATATTCAAGGATGAGGATGTATCGATAAATCTTTTTGTTGATGTCGAATTAAGTGAAGAAAAAGACTTTGACGGTAAAGTTGAAAAAGAACAAGATGGTAAGATCGTAGGTGGAGACACGGGAGATAATCACCCACTAACAGATGTTAATGTGGTCCAAGGTCTAAAAGAAATTTTGGATAACTTCAAGAAAGAAATGGGTAGTAAGAAACAATTTCAATTGGCAGCCAAAAGAGCTCAGATGACAAGACAGGATGTTGACGTTGCAGACATGAGATTAAATGAAGAAGAGATAAAAGATATTATAAAGAAAACAATAAACAAGAAATAATATTAGTTTTTATTCTATTCAAACCTATTAGGGGATACAATTAAATTGTATCCCTTTTTTTATTCTTGATATATTAAAAAAATATCCCTATATTAATAATAAAACAAAAAGTATGGTAAGTTTATTAAGAGAGGAGTGGTTATCTAACCCTAAACTGAAAAAATGGGATTCTGTGGAATGTACTATTAAAGAAAATTGTACTTGTAAAACAGATAAACATCATATAGAATTGTGGGAACAAGATTCATGTGTTAGGGGTAGAATAGATACCGTTATTTGTACTAAATGTGATACCATTAAATCATTTAATATTGTAAGATGATGAATAGTTATGTTGATTCTATTTGGAAATGTGGTTGTGGTTCACTAAATGCTGGTTATAGGGAGACATGTGGTGCATGTGGGAAACTCAAACCTACACCTAAAGACACTTATTAAAATTTTAAACAGATATTTATAATTATGAAAATTGATTTCATCAAAATACTTGAGGCATATAGAATAAAAATTAGTCCGACCAAAGAACAAAAAGATCTGGCACTAAAAAGACTAAACATTTGTAAAGGATGTGAATATCTTAAGGGTGACGTTGAAGATCATTTATGTAGTTGTGGTGCTTGTGGTTGTTTTATACATGGTAAGATATTTACTAATAAAGGGGATGAGTGTCCAAAAGGTAAATGGAGTAAAGTAGATCAAGGACACTTTAAAACAAAAGTTAAAAACACATTAATATGAGGGCAGTTTTAGTAGGTAATGATTACCTTAAAGACAATAACGGTAATTTTAGACATTTAGAAAGTAACACTTCTGTTTTACCTTCATTCGCAAGGACTGAAGATTACTTTAATAAACCTATATTCGATCAGTTTCTTTCTGATAATAACATAACAGATATTGTCATTATAGATGCTATAGGACCTAACCATGTAAATGATATTTTGGACAAACAACATGATGGTAATAGTTCCATCCAAAAGATTAGTCATATGTTGGCAAATACATATGGTGATACACACAACGTTAGTTTCATAAGTCAAAATCAGGATGGCTCTTTACCATTTATTGAGGATTCTGTCAATAAACTAATTTTAAGGATTGCCTACGATGGGAATGCATTAGTTGATGATACATACTGTAGAGACAACTTTAGTTTCTTAAAGTTAATATCAGATAACGACCCAAATTCATTACCGAACACATTCTTCAACGATGGTGGGAGTAATAGTATGGATACCATAGGTACAACAATAACAGACAACGGTAATCACCCTAACTTTATTATTAAGGAAAGGTATCCTACGGTCAATTATGCAAATTATCCTAAAGTATATAGAATTAATACTGAGGGGGAATTAAACACACTTAAAAACGGGTTAGCTGGTAATGAATTACTTCAGGAATATATTTGTAACACCAATGACTTAAGTGATGGTAAATTAAAAACATATAGACATCTCACAATACTATACGGGGGTGATCTGTCAGTTTTAAATGTGTTTGATATATTCAGTCATTCTAATAGGATACCAATAACCAACGATGTGGATTATGATGACACAACAAATGAACTATCTATATGGGAGAGACCTAAATACTTACAAAAAACAGGTCAGTTTGGAGTTGGGGATATATATACCGGTTCAGAAAATGATAGTGTTCAAAAAGGTGATGGTACTTTAGTTAAACTAAAGGACTTGAGATTGGAAGATACCTTATCCACTGTTGAAATACCTTTTTTAGATACTGAAGAAAATAGTTATGTAAAATGGAAATCAAACCTAAACGACATAAATAGTAGTCACATTATATATACACCTAAATTCGAAGGTCCATTCGGGGGTTTTGAGCATAGCGATGGTGTTTATACCAACCCAAGTACATCTGAAAGTTGGGGTGGGTTTGCAAATACTAATGAAAATTTAGTTGATATTACATTTACTGAAGGTGGTCGAATAACCTTCAACGCATCATGTGATGGTAGTGCCCAAGTTATGTTTTTATTAGAAAAAGACCCATATGACACAAACGGTAACGGTGATGAAGATACCGAACCTAATTATACTACCGACTTAATTACTATCAGTGGTACTGTGACTACAGAATATTCTCTTGAGATCCCTTCACAAGGTCTAAATGGATATAGTTCTTTCGTTATGAAAGTTGTAACTCAGGATGTGGCCGTGGATATCGACAACACTAAGATTATATCTTATAAAAGTGGTATTGTCGAGTCAATATCTAATGTGGAATCTATAAAATCAGATAGTATTGGTTTCTTTGAACATACTATAAATTTAAGTGGTGGGAAATCATATACTTTTTTAAATAAAAGTTTCATAATTTCCGCAGGACCAAATAGTGATGAATACGAATTTAACCCAGCGGATAGTTTAATAATAGGTTGTAAAGTTTTAACAAGAAGTTTAAGTGGTGGGGAATTCACCCCTGAAACAATAACATCAATCAGTTATAAATATGTTCATGAAGTTGCCTATAGTGTCGATGTTGAGGATATTGATTACTATTTTAGGACAGATAATTCAGCAACCCCATCACAAGGAGTAGTTCACCACAACAACAAAGGGGTCATTTCATGTCAATGTTACTTTAAAAATCAAGAATGGAACAACTGTAGTTGTAATAATCCTTGTATTTATGCGCCGGGAGAATGTCCGGATTTTGAACCTGGGTTCATAGACTGTTGCAGCAACACACCTTTTTGTTCCGGGGGAGTGTATACGAATGGTAGTTGTGGAGATGGTGCCGGTAAAGAATAAATTAAAAAAAATAAATCATTATGTCAGAAATAAATAAAAATACCGTCTATACAGATAGAAATCAAATCAGACCCATTGTTGATAAAACTACATCGTCTGATGAGACCAAAATAGAAGGGTTAACTTCAACCTACGTACAGTTAATAAAGGACAAACACCTTTAGTATTTGATTTATTAAAAAATTATTCGTATATTATTTATATGAGTAATATTGAAAAGATACACGACCAATTCCCTGAACTTGAGGTCCTTCAGGCAGACGGGTTTGACCACGCGATAATTGGTTTAGAACCACTTAGTGGTAAACTAATCTACGACATTTCTAAAATGATAGAGGTACTTTTAGAGGAAGGTCTATCACATGAAGATGCGATTGAATATTTAGACTTCAACGTACTTAATGCTTATGTGGGTGAAAATACTCCACTATACATACACACTATAGAGGAATAATGGTATTCATAAGTCAAACATATGAGAAGGCAATTAAAGTAATTGATAGTTGTGAAAATGAAGAACAACTAAAAGGGGCGTCAAATTATGTGACTCTCTTTAAAGATTACTTTGAGAAGTTAGGTTCCGATAACCAATTAATAGAGATCTATTATTCAGAACTTAAAAGTAAAATACTATCCAAGTTAGATGAAAGTTAAAAGTACTGATATTAAAGACTGTTATATAATAGAGTCTGATAAATATGTAGATGGTAGAGGACACTTCCAAGTACCCTTTAATGTTGGTGAATTTAATCAAAAGACGGGAATCACATTTAAGTTCATCCAAGAGAACGAGTCATTTTCGGAAAAAAATGTTATCAGAGGGTTACATTTTCAAAAACCTCCATTCGAACAATCTAAATTGGTTAGGTGTATTTATGGTGGCGTAACTGATGTTATATTAGATATTAGAAAAGACTCCCCAACATATGGGAGGGTGGTAAAGGTAGAGTTAAAAGGGGGTGATTTACAATCCGTTTTTGTACCTAGAGGGTGTGCACATGGGTTCTCCACACAATCAAGAGCGGTCTTTAATTATAAAGTTGACAATGTATATTCTAAAGATAGTGAAGGTGGTATAATATATAACGACCCCGACTTAAATATAGATTGGAATGTAGGTAAAAAACCCAAAATATCTGATAAGGATTTATTACTACCTTTTTTCAAAGATTTAGATATTTATTAATAAACTATTATTATGTCAAAAGTCATTAAATTAAAACAAGTGGATCTTGAGAAGTTAGTTCAGGATGTAATTAACGAACAAGAAGAGTGGAAAGGTTCCACAGATCCTGAGATAATGCAAATGGGACAACAAGGACCTGAGGAAATGGGTGACGAACCTGAAAGTGACGATGAAATGGGTGATGAAGATGGGGTCCCACTTAGGTTGGGTAAAGATGAACAGGGTAATTATTTTGTCTTTAAAGACGATGGATCCGATTCACCAACAGTATTCAAAATAAATAAGTAACATAAACCCCACACAGTGGGGTTTCTTATTTAAAATCAAACTATTTATTAATATGAAGTTATCTTCTCTTTATGAGGAATTGAGCGATAGAAAAGTTCAATCAATACTAAAACGTAATCCTGATTTTTTCCAAAACAGAGTTAGGTTTGTTTTGGGTGCAAATAATGGTGTGTTTGATTTTGAAATACATATAAGTCCAGAGGATATTGGTGACTATGTTGGTGGGGATTATACTATACGTAGTTACACGTCAAAAGATAATAGAAAGGTTGATATTGGACTCTTTGAAACCATATTAGATGGAGATACTTACGACATTTACGAACATCACTATTACGATGGAGATTGGGAGTCAGTCTTAGATTACTATCTAAGTCCTGAAAATGAGGAGACGATTAGAGGTTACATCAATCAACTAATTAAGAGAGAAGGTAAGGAAATAGAGGACCATGAAGGAGACTCTTTACAGGACCTACTTGAACAGTACGACACTGAAGACCACATTAAAAATGTTTTAAGGGATAGTTTGAGTACTGCCCAAGCAGATGATTATGTTAATTATTTAAAAGAACAATTAAGAGAATGTTTAATGGAATATGGGGATATTAAAAGTTTTGACCATGAGGGAGTTACACTTAAAATAAAATTCTCCACAGTATTAGATAAGTTAGGCCATGATGTTGATGATGTAGATGTAATAGATAAGATGGACGAGGATTGTGGATACGACCCTAAATGTTATTTTGAAGAGATGTTCTATAAAAATAGTTACGATTCACCTACTTTTAGACCTGATGATAGATATTCGGGTGATGCCAGTGACGATGACGTTAATGACATGATTAAAGATAGATTAGGGGAGGTCGGATACGACTACAAATTAGAGGGATGAAACTAATAGAAACAATTTACGAACTTATTCTTGAGGCGAGACCAAAAGAAATATACAACAAATACTATTCAGATATTGAATGGAATGTGTTTCTTAATATAATAAGTTTAGATCCCAAAACAAAACTTAAAGAAATACCAAAAGACTACGAAATATTGAAGATTGGTAAGTACGCTAAGTTACTTATTAAAATGTTTAAATCGGGTAAACTAAAACCTGAGGATTATCCAAAGGCAAAGGAGTACCTTACGTTAGTCTACAAACACCAAGTACCTGTTGATGCGAACAAAGTAAAAGAACTAGGTGATTTGTATACCCTTGTAGAGAAGTACTACGTTAAAGATGGGGATCGTAATTATTTTGACGTGGTCAATACTTTGACCGATTCTGATTATAAATTATTAATGAGTGGTGAGAAATGGATTATATATACACCAATTAATGAGAAGGGCGCTGCTTACTTAGGTCATGGTACACAATGGTGTACATCTTGGGGACCGTATTCAACCAATGACCAATATAGAAGTCGTAGTAATCATTTCTCACAACATAACGACAAAGGAAGTCTATATGTAATTGTAAAAAGGGACGAACCAACACAGAAGTTCCAATTCCATTTTGAGACCAAACAGTTTATGAATCCATCTGATAGATCAATATCTACTTCAGATTTCTTCAATAAACATAGGGAAGTGACAAAATACTTCTTTCCATCATTGTTCGATGATACACCGGTTGACAGTACTGAATTAGATAGAATGGATTTCTTAGGTTACGTGGATGTGGCAACACTAACTGAAAAAGAAATTGGGGAAACAGATAATAAGTTGGTAGAGATACTAATAAATAACAATGGTGACGAACTTACTGAAAAATTAAATGAGGGTTCATTTATTAACGACGATAATATACTATCTGTTAAATCTGACCCCCGAGATTATAACAAAATAATATTTCAACTTAGTGTTATTGGTGATGATATTGAAACCACGAAATATGCATTGGATGGGTATAAATCCGCTTCAGGTAACTATTCAGATCATGGAGAATACCTTAGGAGTGACATAACAGATACTGACGAAGATCAGCAAAAAGAAATATTAATACCAATACTCGAAGAATTCTACGATAAAAATTATATTCCCTATGCAAATAGTCGTGATGAATTTATTAAGAAAATAAGTTTTGTCTATTTTGATGAACTTATTAATGATCTCGCAGATGAATATGCCCAACTAAATGAAGAAGGTGTTAGGTCCGCAAATGAAGTTAAAGAGAATGAAATAACAAAATATATAGATATTGATGAAGATCGTAATAGTCATGACTTATACGTACCAATAATGAGGTTAGCACTATTCATATCTAAAGAAAGGATTACACAAATAACTGATAGTGAGAGTTTATTTGATGCGTATGTCGATAGTAAAGATCTTAATTATGAATACGAGAACCCAATGTGGGAAATTCCATTAGAACAGGTATCACTTAAAGATATGGAAACTCATATCGAGGGTTACTCATCTAAATTAGAAGAAGAATTTGAATCACATCCCGAATGTGAAAAATCAAGAAACGAGTTACAAGAAATACTAAATAAGTATTTTACAAAATATGGACATAATCCAATATACCGTTTTAATAACGAACATGTACAGGTAACAGTGCAAGATAAATTCGATTGTGAAAAGAATGGAGTACCTGTAGAGGTTATAATTGAAGAGAAAGGTGAACAAAGAAGAGAACGATACACAGGTACCATCTCAATTGAAAAACTGAAAGAATACATTTCCATGGAACCCCTTATGGAAGAATAATTAGTATATTATTAAAATATTTTTAGAATTTAGTTGTATATAACAAAATAATTATTATCTTTGTCAGTATAAAGGTAAAAATTATATATCATGACAATTAAAGAAATACAATTCGAAACCCACCAAGCCGGTGGATGGAAGTCCAAAACTAATATTAAAGACAATATAGATATCTCCATTGTATGTGGTCAGTTTTTCTACTGTTCACCTAAAGTTAATCTACAATCCCCACTAGAGTACGATTCTTATGAGATTGCCATTTTTAAAGATGGTGAATTCACAAGGGAATTCTATGATGATTTTTTTGGTGATGATGTTATGGGATATATAAGTGCCGAAGAAATTACAAGTTTAATTAATAAAATAAAGAAATCATGATTCCAAAGTTCCAAGATTTAAACCCAAAACTACAAGGGTTCGTTGTAGGTGTCGGAGTGACACTACTTACAGTTTTTATAACAGGTATGTACTTAACAAATTTTACACAATGATATTATTTAATAACCTTAAATATAAAATATTCTGTGATATGGATGGTGTCCTTGTCGATTTCGAAAAGGGATATCTTGAACTCACAGGTTTAGATATAACGGGTCAATGGCATACCACACCTGAATTTTGGAACCCCATAAATGAAAAAGGTCAAGAGTTTTGGGACAATTTAGAGTGGATGAAGGACGGTAAAAAGTTATGGTCGTATATTGAAGAATACTATCCCGTACTATTATCCTCCCCATCTCGTAATGGGTATGGATCGAGGAAAGGTAAAAACTCTTGGGTCAATAGAGAGCTACCTGGTGTACCACTTCTATTAGAATATTCAAACAATAAAAAGAAATATGCGGGTGAAGATTGTATATTAATTGATGACAGGGATTCAAACGTAGAACAGTGGATATCTAATGGTGGTATAGGTATCTTACATAAAGACTTTAATACCACCGTAATTGAATTAGAAAAATTAGGATTATGATTAATAGCACAAATAGTTTTCAAACAAATTTAAATGGGGCGTCAGTTGATAAACCATCACAATGGATAAAAATACATTGGTTTTTATTATCTATAGGTTTTACCTACTTCTCACCGGAACTTGGTATAATTCCTTTGGTAATATGGTTGTACAATGTCGTTGACCTGTACTTTTGGTCATGGACTTATACCTCGGACTCTATTATTGAGAAAAGGGGAATATTAAACGTGAATACAGAAGAGATACAATACTTTAGGATAAAAGATGTTCAATTATACGAACCATTTCTATATAGATTAGTCGGTCTATCTAAAATCATTTTAATCACCTCAGACGCAACAAAACCTACAATAGTACTTAACGGTATAATGGATGGAGAAAGTAAACGAGAGATGTTTAAAACCTTCGCCTTGAAGTCGAGAAGATCGGAAGGTATACGTGAATTTGACATTAGATAAAAAAATATGTATATTTATACGGAAAGAGTTATTAGTCATGATTTATTTAGAATCAGTTGATTCTTATTACGACATCCAAACAGGTCTTGTTTACATTTGTGTTTCAGAAACCTGTAGGGACACTTATGACGGAATAACACTTAAAGAAATGAAGGAACAATGGTGGGAAGGTCTCACGTCTTCAGATCTATCGAGGATTCACTCAAATGGGGGTCTATATTAAATGAAATTTGCACTTATAGCACACGATAACAAAAAGGCAGACATGGTCGCATTTGTATCAAAAAGACTACCATTCTTTAATAGGGAAGATGTAGATATAGTAACCACAGGAACAACGGGTAAACATTGTAAACATGCCGGTATTAAGAACTTAGAGACAGTAAACTCAGGACCACTTGGTGGGGATGCCGAGATTGCAACTAAAGTCGTTAATGGTGAGATAACGGGTGTTATATTTATGAGAGACCCCTTAGACAAACACCCACACGATGTAGATATTAGTATGTTAATGAGATTATGTGATGTCCATAATGTTCCACTTGCAACAAACTACAAAACCGCGAGTATCCTTATTAAGTGGTTTAAGATGAATAACGTAAAGTAATTATATGTTTGAATACCTCTTCAATTTATTATTAGGTGGAAGTTTTTTCCTGATTGTAATATTCCTCATTAAAAGTATTAAACAGGATAAAGACAACTAATAACTAGTATTTATTAAAATTCTTTAGTATTTTGTTGGTATATTAAAAAATATTCTTATCTTTGTATAAGAATAAAAATAAAATATTATGAAAAAGTTAATTGTAATGATGGTGTTGGGGGTGTCTTTTACCTCTTGTGTTGAAACCAAAGAAGTACCTAAATGTCAGAGCACTGAGGTTGTGTCTGTGGAAGACCCAAACAAAGAATGGTTTGATCTTATGGATAGAAATGATGGTGTACAATACTTCTGGTTTAAGGATAAATACTATACTCAAACTGAAATGGATTCAATAGATCAAGTTATAAATGATCTAATCACAAAACAAATGATTGAAGAGTTAGAGTCTACTGGTTCTTTGCAGTAATTGGATTACCACATAAATCCGTTTCTAATAAAGTAACTTCCTGTAAATCACCTCTTGCAATAGAAACCGAAGGGTATCCACTATACCTATTATCACTTTCACCATCTTTTTTTATTCTAACGTAAGGTACATCACTATGAGACCCAGTAGAATAGTACTGTTTATATTTACCTGAAGGACCCACTAAAGGTATCATGGAAAGAGTTATTTTATTCTGATTACCTTTACCCTTTGCAAAAATTTCTTTAGCCAAGGCAGTATCAATTTTAAATGTTTGTGTTCTTTTACCCCCTACTACTTTATCTGAAGTTCTACCAGCTTGATTAGTTATTTTGTCATGGAAGGTGGTTAGAGAATCCGTTCTTGATGGATCAAACTCGAATGTCATATTAAACGACGCTCTCTTTTTTAAATATCCTATATAACTCGATGTGAGTGGATAGGCAGTATCTTTACTTGCCGTTACCATTTTGTTTATGTAATCCTCATCAAAAACATCGGTACCCTTATATGTCAGTTGGTTTGGTTTGTTTTTATTGTAGTAAGATTTTACAAGGGCTAGATACGCTGGGTATCCACCAATCTGTCTAATTGTCTTTCCGTTAAAACTATATCCGTCCATAAACTTTCTTTCTTGGCCCGAAGGGGTTCGGTTTTTAGGATCCTTGACCCAAGCTGAAAATCTTTTCCTTTCTTGAGCAATTGCAGATTTAACTAGTTCTTTATTGATGGTAGAGATACGACCCTTTACAGGGCTTAGCACGTCCTTTGGAATTTCAGTTTGCATTTGTTTTTCACCTACATCAAATTTTCCATTATTTAAGTTAGCTATACCTAATGGAACCTTATTCATTAGTAATTGGAATATTGCTTGATCACAACTATGTCCTTTATCTTTTATCCAACCTATCATAACTTCTAACCCAATTAGACACTCACTCTGACTTGTTGCGGTTACTTTTAACCTAACAAATTGTTCTGGTGTATATTTTGGATCCTTTGGATTGTCTCCTTTCTTTCTATCGTAACGTGTGGAACCTACAATAGTTTTAGGTTTTGGTATCTCAGGATACGTAAACGATACTCCCGCGTTTTCTAATTTTTTAAAGAAGTTATTTAAATAATTAACCATTGATTCACCCCTTCTATTGGATAAGTAACCTTCTGGTACCGCCTTACCCCCTGATTCATTATCCGCATTTGTTACTTTCGATTCACCTGCTTCAACTTGAATAATTAACTTAGTTTGAGGGTTGGACCTTACGAATTTTTGAATAACCATCATCTGATTATTTAAATTCTGTACCTGTTTACTTGTCATTTTCCAATAACCCGCCCTCCAAACAGAACTAAAATTAATAGTTTCTGCTTTAGTTACGGGGTTAAATCCGTTAGATTGTTCGTTAACTAATTTATAGTCATTAATTAATTTTTTAACCTGACTTTCAGAAAGATGTATTTTCATAATATTACGATATTATTATAAATATCACGAAAAATATAAAATATTTATTTTGATATATCAACTAATATTAATATATTTGTGGTCTAAAACTTAAAAAAGTTATTATGAGAACATACAATATCAGAATATTAATCTTATCGGTTCTTTTTATTATTTTTTCATGTCAAAAAGAAGAATTAATTTTTGAGGATGAAATAGTAATTGAGGATATATTACAACCCACAGTTTTCGAGGGTGGTGAATACCTAACAGTACCAGAATATCTATCCACACCTATAAGTGGTTCAGAATTAATTATCCCCACAATTGTAATAAATTATATACCATCTAATGATGGAACCACCATTACGGATGAGTTTGCCGAATTGGAGGCAGTGAGAGATTGGGGGGATAATATTGTTTATGGTTTAAGTGTCGAGTCAATAATGAAATACTTCCAAGGTAGTGATATTAGACAAAAATGGTCTATGGAAGAAGGTTCGAGATACCACGGACAAGAAGATATAACCTCATCACCTTACTTAGGTTTCGATGTAATTGAATATATAAATATATATGAAATGGACTTCACCGAAGATGGTCAAATCGATTATTTTAAATTGTTCGAAAAATTAGGTATTAAAAGTAAGGTGGAGGATTTAGGTGTGAAAGAAATATGGTTTAATCATTTCCCTGACGGTTATAGTATACCTGAAAGTAACATGAGTAGTCCCCATAAAATATTTACACATAATGGATTGTTAACTAGTGATGTATCAAACAGTTACCGTAATGATGATGACCTACCGATATACGATAAAACATATGTGGTATATGGCCAAACAGGTTGGTACGCCAACAATTTACATAATAGGGGTCACCAAATTGAGGCCCAATTAAGTATATGGGAAACCTATAGAAACGATTACGATTTATCTTATTTGTTTTATCAGAAGTTTGGTGGTTACCCCGAAGGAGAACCACAACCTTATTACAGAGGTGGTAGAGTTGGTTTAGTTCATTACCCACCCAATGCTGATGGTGATTACCATTACGATAGTGATGTTCCTGTTGATAGTGATATATTGGATTGGAAACCTAATGGGGGTGGATCTACCAAAGCAATTAGTAAAAGTGATTGGGCATACCCAAGAACGATGGAGACACCCACACCTACAATTAATAATCATAGTAAATTCGGTTCATACGGTGGTAGTTATGAGGTTGGTGAAGACCCACATGGTGGTTGGTTAATATATTGGATGCAATCAATACCATCTAAAGATAATAACATCCCATACGGGGATTACACAATAACGAATTGGTGGGATATTATCTATAAATGGGATGAGACAATAGTAAACAATCATAATTTATTCGAATAATTTGTATATTCTAAAAAACATTAGTATATTTGTTTAAATAAAAAAAGTAAAAGATGAAAACATTAGTAATTCACCCTAACGACAGAAGTACGTGGTTTTTAGAAAATGTTTATAAGGACATAGAAAACCTAACAGTGGTTACGGGTAATGTAAGTAGAAATGAAGTGAAGTCAATGATAAGAGATCACGATCGTGTTATGATGATGGGTCATGGATCACCAGGAGGGTTATTCAGTGTAGGTCAGTTTCCTTCACAATCCAACAATGGATATATCATTGATAGTGAAATGGTTGAACTTTTAAAGGAAAAAGATAACTCTATTTTTATATGGTGTAATGCCGACCAATTCGTGGAGAGACACAACCTTAAAGGTTTTTATACGGGTATGTTTATTAGTGAGGTGGGTGAAGCAATGTATTGTGGTTTACCTAAAACCAGACAACCTGAAGTAGATGAGTCTAACTTCTCCTTCGTTGATATTATGGGTGAGTGTATTGAACACGACCCAAAGACAATTCATTTTATGGCTAAGGAAAGGTACGGTAAGTTAGTTGAGAATAATCCCGTCGCTAAGTATAATCACGAACGTTTATATGTAAATCAATAAGTTATGGTATCAGAATGTTGTGGGGCCACTGAATGGGTCGAAGGAACGAATGTATGTGGTGATTGTAAAGAGTGGAGTGAATTTGTAAATGAGGAAGATTAGTTATGGAGTTAGATTTATTAATCGCGTATTTGGCGGTCGCTATTGGTGTAGTAGGTTTAATATTAAAAGGTAGGTATGGATACAATCCTAACCTTAAAGATATGGATGATTCATACATTATGGATTCAATTAAAAATTTTGGGTCAATGATGAGTGATATTTATTCTTTACCTCCCGTTAAAATTGTAATTGAGGATCTCTCTAAAGAAAGATCAGTATATAATAATGATCCTATTGATGCATGTTTTATGCCTAAAGATAAGAATGGGTCGTTAATAATTATTGATTTGGAAAAGTTAAAACGTGATGGTTTTACTTTACATGAACTTTGTTCTATTGTTATTCACGAGTATACCCACTATTATGACTGTTCTCTATTCGAAGATTATAGAGATTGGTTAAAAGACTATGAGTCTAATCCGTGGCACTATGAATTACGATCATTACAGTCAGAGAAAGATTACACTAAAAGAATTATGAAAGAATATTCTAAACAAACTATTAGTTTGTAAATTCACTAAAAAATAAACTATATGTCAAAATATAAATTAGAGATGTACGGGTGGGAAGTTGAATCTACCGGTCACTCAATTACAGATGAACAAGTTAAGTTAATAGAGGACCTAATTAAGAATAAAGAGGTTAGTGAATTATGGGAGGTTCGTTTTGATATTGAAGACGAGGGAATTATAGAGGATCTTTATAATCCTGATTTATGGCACGTATCGAGAGCATTAGATAATGGTGGTTTGTGGTTTGTGGTTAGTGATGAGAATGGTAAAGAGGTCTTAACTTTTAATGGTGAAGACATGAATGATTTCTACGAAGTGTTAGGTGACGCCGCTGATGATGTACCATATGAAGGGTACTTAGCAATACCTGGCGAAGGAGACAAATCAAAGGTGAAAAACATATTCGCAACCTTTGACGAAAATAAAGGTGGTGTAGCTGAGTTCGAACCTTTTGAATCGGATACAGTACCAACGGCAAAAGATTTCTGTTACCAAAGTGGTGATATTGGAACACCTGATGGTGATTGGGATTTTGTATCTAAGGTCTACTTCAAAGGTAAAGAATTAGATGTTTATGATCATTTAGATAATCGTGGTAAGTCATCAACAGTGGAAATATATCGTAAAAACCACCCTACAATAACATAAACAGTTGATTAATTCAAATTATTTGTCTATATTTTAAAAAAAGTATAGTATGGATAGTAATGAATTTGTAATATGGTTAAGAGGTTTCGTTGAAGCATCAGGTACAGAATTGAGTGTTACTCAACTAAGTACTGTAAAAAATAAACTAAAGACCGTGCGTGAGGTTGAATGTGGTTATAGTAATCCATTAATACCTCCTACTTATTCTCCACCTATTATATCACCAAACACCCCTTTTGACACTCCTGACAAAATATGGTGTTCCACAAACACAGGGGGAGTTGATTTTAACCAATAGTAAATTAAAAGTATATGATTAGAACCGCAGAATGTGTGTCACCAATGCATCCAGACAAGATGTGTGATAGAATTTCGGACACATTATTAGACCTACACTTAGAACAAGACCCTAATTCACGATGTGCAATTGAAACATGTGGTGGTATAGGTGAGGTTTACATTACAGGAGAAATAACCTCCAACGCAGTGGTAACAAGAGAAACCATTGTAAAGGTAGTTCATGACATAACTACTGATGATTCAATTAAGGTTATTATAAATATCAATACCCAATCACCTGAAATATCTCAAGGAGTTGATAATGGTGGTGCAGGTGACCAAGGAATCATGATTGGATATGCATGTAATGACAACGAACAAAAGTTACCTCAAGAATATTATTTGGCTCGTGAATTAAATAAACTTGTTTATGGGTTCTTCCCATACGATGGTAAAACTCAAGTTACAATTGATGATGAACTTGGTGTTAGAGTCGTATGTTCATTCCAAAACGCACCTAAAGAAAAATTGGAGGAATTAGTTGTCCTATTTTTTGAAGAGAGATATCCCAAATACACTATACAATCACTACATTGTAACCCTGCGGGAGATTGGAATATTGGTGGTTTCACTGCAGATGCAGGATTAACAGGTAGAAAACTTGCGGTGGATAATTATGGACCACGTGTACCTATCGGTGGAGGGGCATTTAGTGGTAAGGACGCAACTAAGGTTGATCGATCGGCAGCATATATGGCAAGGAGAATTGCAGTAGACTACCTAAAACTATATGGTGGTATTGAGTGTACTGTTACCTTGGCGTACGCCATAGGTTACGACCAACCACTACAAGCAACAGCAAACTGTAACGGACATATCGTACCTATTGAAGGTTACGACCTAACCCCTCGGGGTATAATAGATTTCTTAGAGTTAAGGAATCCGATTTACAAAGAAACCTCAATGTTTGGACATATGGGGTGTGATTTTACGTGGAAATAGTTGATTATTAAAATTATTTGCGGTATATTTGTAATATCATAAAAATTAAATATTTAAAAAACATGAGTAAGAAAGCAGAAATTTTCGGACAGATTCAGGAACACTTTAATGCGTTCACGGAGAATCACAATGCAACGACCAAGGCGGGAGCGACAAGAGCTCGTAAACACATTGGTGAAATTAAGAAATTGGTTACTGACTACAGAAAGGCGTCAGTTGCTGAATCTTAATATCGTATATCGAGATACACGATAAAGAAAAACCCTCACAGAAATGTGGGGGTTTTTTATTTAAATTAATTATTGTGCCAATTAGAATTTATTACCTACCCGTAATTCATCTATTTCTTCTTGGATTTCATCAAAATCTTTAGGTAGTATTAAATCTAAACCAGACTTAATTGATTTCTCTAAAACCCCATCAACGAAAATAAGAAGAGTCGGAGCCATTCGAATCCTATATTTTTTCTTAGAATTCGGTGACGATTCTATATTACATCTAAGGTAGGTCACACCTTTTAAAGATTCCCATTCTTTAAATTCATTTACTTTATTAAATTCAACCCAAAATTCAACAACCGTTATGGTTACATCGTCGTCACCAAATGGATGTTTCTGTTGTACTTCGGACTCAAAGTTAGAATCATTAATCCATTGTTGTGAATACAACTGAGTAGATATTAGGAGAGATAGTAATATAATTATACCTTTCATTTTATTGATTTTTTTGTAACTCATATAATCTCCCATCAATCTTTTCTAACTCTCTTAATATAGATTCCACATCTTCTTGGGTATCCATAATAGTTTGTCTAACCAACTCATCCTTAAGATCATACTCTGTTCTGGTTATGCTCGGTTTAGGTAATTCCTTAGCCTCCTCTATATCACTTTGTAGTGTGAACCACATTCCAATAACTACAGATAAGGTAAACAATAAAATACCTATCGTTTTTAAATCAAGTGTGATTTTAGTTCCTTCGCTTATTTCTTTTGCCATTGTTTATCTAAATGTATAATTTAATCCGAATGTACTGTAGAAAAATTCTGTATCCCACATTCTAGTATATTCTCCCTCAACAAAAATTCCTAACTTTTTTCCTACTTTCCAACCTATGTTAGCCCCAAATTGGACGTCATTCCATTGTTCAAATTCAGAATTAGGTTTTAGTCCACCTTTACCCCAATTGTTTCTATTACCATAATCGAAGTCGTCATCACCCATCACATAAGAATGATAAGGTAATATGAAGTTACCATAAGCATGTGCCCAAAATTTTGGGGTGTAATGATAAAAATCAAAACCAATTACAGGAGATATAAGTCCAAACTGACCTATTTCATCCCACATTCCATTGTTAAAGTCATTGATTAAGTCCCTAAATACACCGTCTCTAAATTCTAAATCTGAATCTGCTACCCTTTCACCATCTTCGTTTTGCCAAAACCAATCTTGTCTTGTAATCTCCTCACCAGTTACTGGATCTATGTATGTTTCTGTATAGAATTGATCTGTGTAACCATTATCATATCCTAAAGTGTACCAAGGATTCAACGGGTTACCAAATTCATCTTCTTCATTTACCCAAATTTCAAACGGATTGTATCCATATGCTCTATCATGTGTTCTGAACATTGCACCTGCCGATAATGAGAATTTCTTACCGATTGGTAATCTAGCCCTTACTTCTGCCGATTGATACGAGAAATCAAATGCACCTTGTTCTCTTGATTCTATCTTAACTATATGGTATTTACCCGTATGTCTAAGGAAATATCTACTATTTGTCCATATATCACCCCTGTTACGTTCTTTCTCCCAATGGAATAGGTACTCAAACCCTTGTACGGCTGATGTTGGTGCTGATAACGCGATTTGACGTTCTCTATCCGCATTACCTGTCCAAAAATTACCTGGTTTTCTTTCGTAATCAAACCTAGCTAACTTTCTAATACCAAACCCTATTCTATAATCAAATGGGTTATATTCTGTTCCATCTACTACAACGGGTATACTATAGATACTACCGTTATCGTTTGTTCTCACAAAATATTCTTTCCTTGATGGTTCGTATGAGTTGCGAATATCTCCCGCCCCATAAATTGTTCCATATTTTAAAAAGTCATTGTAGAATTCCTTAATAAAAGAGTCTTTTTTCTCTTTTCCTTTACTTTGTGCAAGTGCGGGTGTCGCACATAGAATACACATTAATAATACTATTATGTTTCTCATTTTTAATTAAAGTGTTTTTTAACCATTATTTTTACTTTAACTATAAATATCTGATGTTTATTAAAAAAATATTATTATATTTGTATAAATAAATATTATGAGCTACGAAGAAATAATAAAGAATCTAACACAGATAAAGGGTCTGTGTGATGATGATTGTCCAAGAATGGCATCAGAAAGGATAAATTGGTTGATAAACGATATCAAAAAATATAAGGAAAAAGTATCTCTTTGGGATAGATTAACCTCATCCAATAAATAAAAAATGAAAAAAAGGTCTTCTTACAATATCCTATTCACAATATTTTTATTTCTATACATACTCTCAAGAGTCATTAGATATATTATTAACAATTAATAGATTAGAATTTATGAAATTATATGACGTACCAAGAAATAGTAGGATCAAAGTAATCAATGATGTTAAGGTACCACCCGCAGCACCACAAATAGAGGAACAGGAAGAACTAAACTTTAGATCAATAGATGGAATGTATAGTTATTGTACGAGAGATAATGGTGAAGTTGTTCACTTAGTGGCTTGGGCGGAAGTTGAGGTTATTAATAAGTAGATTAAACTATTTATAGTATTATGATTGAAGTTGTTAAACATGTGTTAGGTATTTGTGGTGAACATTGGCACCCAAACGCATTTACCGCATTGGCGTCATCTCCACTTATAGTATCCACTGTCTATTTTATAAAATGTAAATGTGGGGGTTGGTTCTCACACAAAAAGAGTTGTGATGAAAAGAATAATTAAATTAACCCTTATAGTATTATTATTATTTACTTTCACCTCTTGTGCATGTTATCACTGCCCAAGAGTATATAAAGATCGTAGCGTCCCAACAGGAATTGCGGTCCCATATAAAAAGAATACCAAACAAAACAAGTACGGTCCAAAAAAACCATACTACGGTAAACCCGAGAAAAGAAAAAGATTACGACCTTGGTAATTACTAAATTTAAAGGGTTTTAGGTCCCTAAAACTTGACTTTCCCATAGTTTTTAGTTATATTTTTGTATACTTATAATAATACATTAATAATATCTAAAAATTGAGAAATAAATTGTTCGACAACTTCGACACACCTTCCGAATTTTATAATTTTGATGATGAATTTAAACAAAGTTTAGATAACTCGTACGATATATTTACGGGTAGAAAGACTTATGTTGAAATCATATGTGACAACGATAAACCCCACTTCTTTTTCTTTGAACCTACCGAGACTCCTTCTAAAGAGGATATTGAGGATCTTATATACATATACGAGGACTATGAGGAATATGAAAGATGTGGAGAACTAATGAGTTTAATTAAATAATCAATTGAAAGATAAGATAATAGATAAATTAGTTACGGGTATCTTAATTGTATTAGTTATTTTAATTGTTGGGGACTACATAATTGCGTATAGTGAGAGTAGACCGATCAACGAAAAAATAATTAACTTAATCCACATAACCATTGCCGGTTTAATTGGAATTATAGGTACTTATTATGGTATGAAAAACAAATAAAATGAGATCACAATTCCTACAAAAATTAATAGAACAGTTTCCGAATGATTATCAATTAGGTCAGGCGATTAGAAAATACCACCAATTGAGATCAGGTGGGAAAATAAAACCAGATTGCGAGAAGGTGGTATTGGGTACAAAATTCGACGATAATTAAAATAAAAATGAAAAGAATTATTTGGGAATATTGGATCCGACCTTGGGGTGGAAAAATGTAAAAATATATAATGAGTCACGAACAACAAACTAATGGAACCCCTCAACTACAAGGGGAGAGAAACTCTTTCAATCAGAAAGTAGGTTCTTACAGTATATTGGGTAGAACTAAAAAAGTTCTATGGTCCAATAGACGTAGGTGGAGAAACATATAGAATCATACTCAATTCGTGATTCGAGAATTAAAGAAGTGTTTTCTTTACTAATAGGAAAACATGGTTAGTACTTCATAGTACATAATATTAGTATTAAATACATTTAAATATAATATGGGATTATTTAAAAAAATTGGTAAGAGTATTAAAAAGGAAGCAAACAAAGTTGCTGACACTACAACAAATGTAGCCAATACGGTTGCGAAAGAAACTACTAATGCGGCGAACACCGTTGCGAAAGAAACTACTAATGCGGCGAACACCGTTGCGGAAGAAACTACTAAGGTAGCTAACACAGTTGCTAAAACAACTACAAATATTTATACTGACTCTAAAAAGGCAGTGGTGAAAACAACTAACGTAGTTGCTAAAAACACTGAGGAGGCCGCGAAACAAGGGTTGGATGTTGCATCTGATACTTGGAAGGAAGGAAGTTCACAAGCAATTGAGTTTGCAAAAGATGGATTAGAGGCGGTTGAGGACGCTGCGGAGTCAGCAGTTGATTGGTTAGATGAGAACGCATGTTACATAGGATTGAATGTGGCATTAACAACAGGTTGTGTTGCGTACTTCACACCTAAACCAGCACCGGCAGATCCAGGTACCGTTACATCAACTACTATTAGTGCGACTATGTTGGCGGCGATGGCGTCGGTAGGTCAGAAAGTTGCAATAATGGTAGTATCTAAAGAGATCGGTAAACTTTTGGCGGATGGTATATTTTTAATACCAGGTGTAAAAGGAAAGTGTGATAAAGAATTATTAACAAGAGTTCTTACTAATGTAGTTGGTAAGGCGAACCCTATATATGCTACGGCAGCACTATCAACACCAGCGGGTGTTGGGTTGTTTGTAGGATCAGTAGTTTCACCAATTGTGGCAACACTAATTTGTGAGGGAGTGGTACCAAATGGGTTCTCTAAATTAGACGATTAAAAAAAAATATAAATATTTTTATTATTTTATTGATTTATTAAAAAATAGTTTTTATATTTGTACCAACAAAAGGGATAGGTTGAACAAAACGATACCGATTGACCCCTAACGTTCTTTAAAATATTGAAAAGAGGCAGGATTAAGATTGATCATCAATATCCTGAGTGTATGGGAGAATAAATCTTTGTGAAAGGGGATTAATCCACACTGACAGTAGACACGTTCTACTATTTTTGCTGAGGTTCGCAAGACTGATGTGAAGATATCTTGACAAAGAAGAGGTGGTAGACATTACACAAGCTAAACAGCTTACTTTCAAACTCATTGTGAGACGGTCGAAAGATCAAACTCACCTTGTGACTGAATAACCCTTCTGTTCGGGGGTAAGGTAAACTATAAGGGGTTGTACCCGCATCGTAGGATTAACACTCCGAAAATGAATCAATGTAAAAATTGATATAGTTGTATGAGTACAAAACACGACAGAATGATCTTCCTTGGATAGCATACCAAGGTATACATCCTCTTTTCTTTTTTTATTAAACCCTTTTCCGGTAACGGTTAAGGGTTTTTTTATGCAATAATATTAAAGAATTTCAATTATAATTTTGTATATCCTAAAAAATATATTATATTTGATGAAATTTAAAGTATGAAAATTTTCGCAGTCAAAAACGGTATAAGGTATTTCAAGGAAAGACTCTCATCTACCGATAAGGAAGAGAAAAAAATTTACTATAGGAATGAAATCTATAGATTAGAAGAAAAACTATATAATTTAGAATTTAAAGAAGAAGACGAAAAATATTATGACAAGATTATTCAGGAACGAGAAAGGACAGATTAAATTATTGGACGGTCAGGTCGAACTTGTGGGTTCAGACGGTAAAAAGATACGACACCACCCAACCAAATTCTCAATATGTGGGTGTGGAAAGAGTAAAACAATATTATGTGACGGTTCACACAAACCAAAAGAAGATGAAAATAAAGAAAGTTGATACGCCATTAGAGGTTGTCTCTAAAGAAGTTAAAAGATGGATTGATAAAACAGAAGATGAAAATGCAAAGTTTCCGCTTCACGCAGTTTTAGAGATCATAAAAACCTTATCTGTGGAGGAAGAAAAGTTTGCAGGTAGGATGTACGATTATGGTGCGAGCGGTCAATTTGGGTACACCACTGGTAGAAAATTTTATAAATCAGAATTATTGGAATATGGTAAAAAGAAAACCAACCAAACTGAAGAATTGGGACTTTGTTAAAGACAAAAAATATCTGTTAAACAATTTAAGGGAGTTTGACGATCCAAAGGATTACATGTATCAGTTTGATGGTCATTACTATTACCCGGCAGTATATAAGAAAGATTTTGATATGTTATCCAAATAATCAAGTACATAAGTTAAAATAATAATCTCAAAATAAATAAACTATGAATCACTGGCTTAATGAAGGGAAACAAATACTATCCAAACCACAAATGGATGAAAAAGAGATAGATGAAATTAATGGAATAGAAAGAAGACCTACATTGGGTTGCGTAGTCATAACCATAGGTACAATTTTATTTTGGTCCATGGTTTATTGGTTATATAATTTAGTTACTGGTTGATTTTATCTAAAAAAAGTCCTATATTAATAATAAGTGAAGAGAATAAAAATGGGAAACATTAAATGGTTCAAGAATTTAAAGGATAAGGGTTATTTGGATTCCGCCTTCATATTATTGGGTATGGCATTAATCCTATCAATCGTTATGTTAGTTGGTACTTTAACAAACGGTTATAAATTACCATCAACTAAAACAAGTCAACAAAATGACACCGTATTTATAACCAAAACCGTATATATTGAACAACCAATAAATTTGGATAGGTTAGATAGTATTGAGGAGATATTATACTACGAAGTCGTTGAAAACCAACTTTACTTATACACAAAAAAAGATTCTGTTCGGGATGAAATCGAAAGATGGAACTACATAAAAAGTTTAGATCCTGAGGGGTGGGAATAATGAATAAAGAGAAACCCTACGAACCTAAATGTAAAAAATGTGGTAAAATATTACCATTAGGGTTAGGTTTAACTATTGTTTGTATAGATTGTATAATAAAAAGACCAACTTAAAATAATTAATAATGTCAAAATTTAAATTTACAACTAAGAATGGTACACATGTTTCCGCATGTGAGACTAACACTGAAGATAAAGCGTGGTTATGGATCTCCAAAGTTAAAGATCTAACCCTAAAACAATCGAAAGATTTGTATAATATAGAAAAATTAGATAAATAAGATATGGCAAAACTAAGAAGAAAAGTGATTATCACGACAGTACGTTGGGAAGACACAGAAGAGTTAACAGAGGACCAAGTTAAAAGATGGAAGAGTGGAGATGATGACCTCCAAGATGAGGTTCATGATGAAGTAGTAGATGATTTTGATTTGGTAAGAGATAAAGTATTAGAGGACACGGAGTGGCCTGAATTAATAGAAGACAAATAAAAACAAATATGGATAAAGGACAACAATACGAACAGTTTCTATCTGAATATCACAGATTAGACAATCAAATAGGTCAAATTAAAATGAATAAGTTTGATTTAAATGCGGAGGATCAAAAGAAAATAGATCTCTTGGAGAGAAAGAAAACCTATATTATGGGTAGAGTGGAGGAACTACAAAGAAATTCTTAACAAATAACCCATGGTAATCAATGGAACTTGTACAGAAATTTAATCAAGTAACTAAAAGTCAATCAACAGATAAAGGAGGTGTTGGTTTAGAGGAGATCATCACGAATCAAGAGGAGATCAAGAAATTATATGGTGATATAAACTACCGTATAGAGACCAACACCTTGGAGAGAAAGTTAACTATAATAGATAACGTCCTTGTTCTTAAAAAAAGTACACTTGTAAAGATTCGTAGAGAGGGTAAACTATTTTTTTCTAAGAAATTAGAAGTTAGATATCTAAAAATAGACTTTAACACAGGTAATTTCTTGACCCTCTATAGTTACGGTGGGATTAAAAAGAAGAGGCAATTAATTATAAGAAGAAATTGTTTTGATAGGTTGGAACAATTCTTTAATTTCAGTAACAGTGAATTTTGGGATTCGGGTATATTCAAAAATATAATACACGGTGACAGGATTTTTAGGATTCAAAATGCAACTTTACAGAAACCAATTACTCATTTCTTAATGAGAAAATATTCATCCCCATGGTTAGATAAAGACATTTTGGGGTTATTCTCTCGTATTTTCATACAAATAAAAGGAATAAAGGCACCAGATAATGATCTTGACAGACTTATCACATGTTTTTACCCTACACAGAAATTCTTAAAGAAAAATAATAATAAGTTAGTCCAATCTGCATTGGATTACATGGGTATGAACGACAGTTATACTGTAAAGTTAGTTCACAAATGCCCCGAATTGGATTATAGATTATTGAAAACTCTTCACCACATATTGGGTGGGTCAAAATATCTAAGTAATGTGAATCTAAGGTTCTTTACAGACATACAAGATTTTGTGGATCAGGGGGTAATAGTAAGTGACCCTAATATAAATAAATTCAGTTTACGAGTATTAGCTCAAAACCTAAAAGAATTACCTGATTTAACTAATAAGGAAAAGGGTAATTTAGTTAAAGTCATAAATGATGTAGTCGACAATAGTACAGAAAACCAAGTTGAATTATCGTGGCATATGTTTATGGATCATCTTAATATGATAGGAAAGATACGACCTTACGATCCAAACGTGGGTCTACACTCAACTACGTTCAGAACATTTGATCGGGAACACATCGAACTTTCACAAGAAGTAAGTAAAATAGATAAAGGGTTTGTTATAACTTATAAATTTAATCCTCTCATGGTCAAGGATGTAGAAACACCTTTAGGTATTAATGGTGAGTATGTACCATACATACTTAAAGATGAAACAGACTACAGTGAAGAGGGTAAGTACATGAAACATTGCGTGGGAACCTATTACGATAAGGACAAATCGATTATCGTCTCTTTAAGAAATAATACTGAGTATACCTTAGGTGGTCGAAATGAAAGATGGACAATAGAGTTTGATACAAGGAATGGTTACATGATTCAGTGTAAGGGTAAACAAAATACCCTGGCACCTCCATACATAATGGATATGGTTAAGAATAATCTTTTAAAGAAAACCATTACGTGGTCAAGAGCAAAGAAATTAAAGTCTATGGAGAAAATAATAACTCCGTTGAAAATAAACGGTAAAGAGATAGATGTGTCGAAATATATTAGACATGATATAGATTTACCATTTTAAATTAGAAATTATGAGTAAAGATAAAGTTAAGGATTTAGAGTTTGATGTGGATAACATCGATTCATTAGAGGTAATAAGAGTTACCGATAAAAGTGATAACCATCTGGTTTTCAAGTTGGAGAAAGGAGAACACTACCAAGACATAGAGTTTGGCGTGGGTGAAGATGGTAAGTCATTAAGAATATTTGTTAGATAATATGGGAAAAGTTAGAGATCATTTAAAAAAGTACATAGGTTATTACTTCTTAGTAATGGCGTCTTGGTTAATCTATGAAGGAGAAGAATGGGGATGGTTTCTTGTATTGGTTACCTTCCTAAAGGCACCACCATTCGATTGGATTGGTAGATTAGAGTCGTGGGGTGGGGAACTATCTTATAAGTGGGGGATGAAACTAAGAAAATGGAAAGAACAACAGATTAAACCGATTAGAGTATTGGTTACAGTAATCTGTATCATCATAATAATATTAATTTTTTGGTTCACACCTGAATGTGAACTATGTTAATTCCTATGACAAAAGACATATACACGTACGAAGAGAACATGCATCTCATAGATCATATAATAAATGAACTAATGATTGTTAGGACCACACAGGAAATCGAGGGATTCGACAAGGCATTAATGATAACGTTTCTAACGATGTTCCCATCAGTATCTGAAAAGGGGGACATAGTAGAGAGAATGTTTAATGATTACTGTGATGATTACACAGTAAAAGAATGGTATGAGAGTCTATTCAAAGTAAAAATAACAAAGAGATGATGAGTCAAAAAACTTTAATGGATAACATCAACAGAGATGATGTGTGGGATAGTGCAAAACACGATTATGCCTCAATTCTATTAGAAAGTTATGATTCAGAAGATACAAGAGATTTCCTATGGAATAAATTCAAAATCACGGGGGATTACTATTATTGTTCAATATTAAAAAACAAAGAGAAATTATAATGTAAAATAAATAAAAGATGGAAACAAAACCAATAGAGTACGTTTATGTGGGAAGAATAATAGATCATTTAAATAGGTTTGTGGACGATTACCATAAGATAGGGGTATCGACCAAACTTATGGCGAGAGAAAAAGAATTAAGTCCCACTCATTATCCCCATGATGTTCAGTTAGTCAGGATATTTAAAACAGAAAATATGAGAAGGACTGAATCGATACTACACACTTGTTTCACAGACTACAGGGTAAAGAAGACCTACAATAAGAAAAAGAAAAAGACGGAATGGTTCTACATAACAGAACCTGAGATATTGGACGATAGGATTGATAAGTTGGTACGTAATTTGCCGGGGGTTGAAGAAGTAGATATTGAAGTTGCAATTAATGCAGATAAGGATATACTGAAGAACGATAAGAAAGGAATGATTGATAACCATAGGAAATCGAGAACAAGACTACAGTTAATATACAAGGGGGAAAATATAACTAAGAATACATCAACAGAAACATACCTCACTACTTTAGGTTTGATTGCAGAACAATCGGGGTGGGATAAACTAATGGATAATGAAGTTAGGATAACAACCACTAAGACTGAATTGTGGGAGAGAAACCCAAGTTCAAGTGAGAGTCAGATAAAACTATATAAGAAACATTGGTTCTTCACGGGGAATAATAATGAAGTAAAGACAAAGAATCTTAATAAACTAATAAAGAAACTTGAGATAAAGGATATTCAGGTTTCCATATTAGAATATACTCCAATATAACAAAGGAATGAAGAGTAAAATTAGAGTTAGAGTGTTAATAATACTATTGTATGTGTTATTCTGTGTAGGGTATACCACAATACAAATAGTACGTATGGTTATTAATTTAATGGGGTCGGGATAAAAAAGACAAGACCATAAAATAGTCGATTACATCCCCGAAGGGTCCGTTTCGGTCTGATGCGGTGGTAGGTCGATATAATACCGATTAAAAACTAAATGTAGGAATGATATGTAAAAAGTGTAGTAAAGAATTCACACCAAAGAAAGGAGCGAGGAACTATTGTAGTAGATCTTGTGCAAATTCAAGGACATTTTCAGTAGAGAGTAGGATAAAGAAATCCATAAAAACCAAGAGAGCTCGTCTGCGGGGGGTTTACGATCATCTAAACATGAAACTTATCAATAATGATAAGGAAAAGATCGACAAGTCAACACAAACGTGGGTAACCAACTACGAAAAGAAAAGGGGTGAGGGTTATCTACATTCTTGGGATACCATAAGGAAATATCATTTCATAAAACAAAACCATACCTGTGAAGTATGTGGGTTAAGTGAATGGATGGGGAAAGGGATACCCTTAGAACTTCATCATATAGACGGTAGAAAAAATAACAACCATGACGATAATCTTCAGGTGGTCTGTTCTAACTGTCATTCTCAGACGGATAACTATTGTGGAAAGAACATTAATGATCGTCATCCTGTGGATATTAATGACAGGGAAGATTTGGGGGAAAGGATTAAAGTATTCACTTATAAGGAGATTCTAACGGATTGGAAGAATTGCGGGGTAAAACCAAAAGGATATCATAGAAAGAGAGACTATCTAAGTAACAAGTATAAACTATCTTCAGTAATGGTTGGTAAGTTAATTTACATTTACAAAAAGAATCCAGTGTATGTAGAGATGTTGGATAGTGATGGTGATCTGAGTGTGAGTATGGTGTATGCACTACTCCATGAAGGAAGGGATGTTGTTGAATATTTATCGGATAATTAAATGAGTAATATAGTGAATCCATTCAAGTTCAATTATAAGGTAGGGACTCTTTTCACAGAACAGGAGTGTAGTGATATTCTTAAGGATCTGTTACTACAGGACGATAAGTTTGGTATCACTGGTGACTTTGGTGATGAGAATTTATCTGTGTATGAGATCGATTATGATAATTTGGGTAATTGCGGGGGTAAAGATACTATTGATAGAAAGATTAAGGAATTAGAGAATAGGTTAGGTCTTAGTTATAATGGTGATAGGTTCATCATAAAGTATAAGGATGATCGTAAGGAGATGATACCTCATTATGATGGTCATTCAGATACCACACTTATTTATCTGACTACAGATTTTGATGGGGGTTCTACTAACTTCCCTATTGCTGGGTTGGAACATAAACCACAAGATTACAAACCAGGTCATTACATACATTATAACTCGAGACATCCTCATTCATTTCACGGGGGGACAACAGTTACTAAAGGTGAAAAGATTGTTATAGTACTTAGAAGTTATAAGAACAATATTCTAACTTACCTATTACAAATACCATGGGCACTAATACGTTTACTATATGTTATGGTGTTCTTTAATAAGAGTATAATGAAAAATCCTAAATAAGATAATGAGAATAAAGAAGTTCATTAAACGTATAAAAGAAAACCCTGATAAAGAAATCAGAAGGGCAACTAATATGTTAAAAAAGAAAGAATCTCTAAGAAAGGAAGTTAAGTCAAAACGTCCTGTGGGTATGGAATACCAAGACAGGTACGATTATCGAAAATCGGGGGATAAACTAATAGTAATATAGATAATACTATAGATGAAATAGACATAGTTATAGTATATGTTATTCTTAAAACTCATAGGTACTCTAATAGTATTCTATATCATAATGAATAGATTCTTCAAATGGTTAGATAAGTAGATATACTCAATTACCATACGTATAAATTAAAAAGTATTATACGTAACTACATATAGAATATAGATAAAGAACTATAGTATATGTATAAGAATATAATCCCAACTCTCATAGTAATAATCTCCCTAATAGGTAATAGTCTATATAGTCAAATAGATTGTAGTCCCTATCATAAAATAAAGAACTATAGTATAGATGATAAAGGTAACTATGGTATCTCTTATGTAACTTGTTTTCATGCACAAGGTGTAGTAGTAGATCTTAGTTATAAGAGTATAATGATAGGAACTCATATGATGGATAAAGGTCATATGAATACAGTATATGGATTCATAAGTTATAGGTATTTCATAGGTAGAAAAACCATAGTTCATATAGGTCCTTTATATAAGATAAACAATGATTCAGGATTACTCATTTGTCAGTATGGTTTGGACCATAATCTGTATGGTCCCATATATTTGACAAGTAGAATCCTACAGGTAAAAAGAGATCTAAATTATCTGAATGTAGGTCTTAAAATAACCCTATAGTAGTCATACAATTCTATCCCCGAATAATCATTTCCAGACCCCCTAAGAACGTCATACATACTTTGTACCGTTAAGTGTCCATAAGTCATACAATAGTGTCTTAAAACGTACCTATTAGGGTACATTTTTGTCGTAGTTAGTTTTTTAGGTCTCATTACCCCGTAATCGGTACTTTTCTTAGGTACATATATATACAACCTCGTTTTTCCCACTTTCTACCACTTTCTTACACACCGTAGGGTATTGTGTCCTGTGCGACTCAAAGACCTATTTTCTAAAAATTTATAAATATGATACTGTTATATCGGTCATACACCCCTGAACCCCGTATAATAGTTAAGTCATTATACTATAATATGTCATACATTATACGTCCAAAGTATAAAGGTTATATTGTTATATCTGAGTGAGATGTCATACACCCGTATAATGAAAAAATCATAATACAAATCTGTATACCCCCACGGGTATATAATATTATAAATTGTATGACATTATACCCTGACGGGTGTCATACATTTATAGTCTGTGCCAATTAAAATACGGGAGTAGTCAGGACCATCGAACCTGAAGGGTTGTGCCAATTAAAATTTCTGTTAGAGTCGAGTGAAGGGTCGAAATGTTTATAACGGTTTTGTTCCGAGAATGGGACCCGAGTTTATTTGTGGACGAATCTTATAAGGTTTCATAGACAACGCAATTAATGTACCTTTTGTTTCATCGTCTGTCTCAAACTCAAATTCAATCTCTAACTGTGCAACCGAAGAAACCTTTGGGAGTAATGTGAGTTCAATATTAATATCCTTAACGTCATACATACGAGTAAGACCTTTAACAATCTTGTGGTCTCTCTTAAGTTTTGTCATACATTCTTCCTTAGAGGGAAGTTCTATGTTCTTAATAGAACTATTCACTATAGTATCTATATCATTGGTTGGGTCTTCAATGTCTATGACTTGAGATCTACCTGAGGGATTTTTTAGGAAGTCCCCCGTTGTGCCAATTACTATTGTGGATCCTGCTCCTCTGAGTTCATCTTTTATTATTAGATGATTCAGTGATACGAATTCTTGACCACTCTGTAGGTGTTCACTTTTTATTTGGGTAAGTGTTTCTGTTAATACTGTTCTTAGTATATCCCCGAATTTTGAAGTTAATGTGTCGAGGTCACGAATGGTTACATCGATGTCTAATAATAGAATGTCGTTGTATCCATAAAAATGTGAGGAATAGGTGTAACCTTCTTTCTCGACATCCGCAATATACTTACTCTCATTTAAATCTAATAGTTTCATATGTATAATAAATATTCGGTTATGCCAAATAAAATCGAAGATGGGACCTGATCTGAGACTCGAACGTTTGCCAATTAAAATTGGTACCGTCGGTGATCAGGAATCTTGACTCTATAAAAAAAGGGTCTACCTTTCGGATGACCCTTCTTAAAAAAAAAACTAAATCTGATTAGACAAAACGTTAGTTATGTCGCCGATTTCTGTTTTAGTAACTGGTTTCTGAATTTGATTGCCTTCGCTTTGTTAGTGAAGTACTCATCGTACGCAGTTCCTTTAATAGAAACTCTTACTCTGTATCTGTTTCCAGAACCATTAGTTACTTGGTAAATGTTATTACCGAGGTTTGTGTAGCTGTAGCTACCAGTAGTTGACTTTGCCATATTACTATATTATTTAAATGTTTATTACACTCTAAAGTATACGTAATATAATTGAATAAGTCAACCCCCCATTGTATAAGATGGTCATCCTACATGTGCCATGATGTCAAAGAACGTTTGCCAATTAAAATTCACCTCCCTTCACGGGATTCAGGTGAAGAAAATTTAGAATAGTTTCAATATGAAGTTTAACAATACTGATGCTACCAATATCATAAAACTCCAACCAATCATTTTATAGGACGTCTCCATTCTATTGGGGGACCTACCTTGATTACTTCTATACTGTCTAAACTTCTTTTCTTTTTTCATATTAATCTATTTTATTTCACTTTACTTATTTCCAATTGTCTTTGGAAGAAGTACATTAACTTCTCTTCAGCTCGTCTCATAGATTCTTCATCTTTTACTTCAGCTGCCGAATCCCACTTTTCCATCCAATAAGAGATCTTAGGGAGGAAACCGTTCTTATATTTTTTCACCGATTGTATTTTAAGGTTAATAATTAAATCCTGTACTTGTCCTCCTAATAAGTCATTAACTTCATCGGAGGTTAAATCATCTACATCATGGTACCCCACAATTTCGGTGAGTTCAATATCGTCACCCTTTATTTCAATACCTTCTTGTAAGGAGGTACCATCTAAATCAAATATTGCGTTTCTAACTTCTACTGTACCATAGTCTTTGGTTTCTACAACTTTATTCATTCTTCTAGCTTGTTTCTTAAAAATGTTTCTAAATCTAACTTGTTAACGAAGAGACTCTTGTTCTCTATATAAACGTCCCCTTCGAATCCGTCTATATTGTGATCGGCAATACCTTCAGACACTGTCCAATATGGTTTCACCCGAGGATTATAAGAGATTCTTATACAGTCCTGCCGATTAAAATTCGACAGGTCCTTAGATCCTGAAGGAAAAGATATCCATGAACATACTGTTTTGTTGGATCCTCCATGAATCTTATTGGCAGTCTTCTGACTGTTATTAAGCTTACCATCTCTGATTGTGTATTGGAATTCAGCGGGGGAGAAATACTCAAGTATACCATCCACTTTATTCCTTAGTTGCCAATTCATGTAGTTCTTACCCTTGGCCAAATGGAACCTTAACCTATTGTTCTTAGGTAAGGTATCCATAAATCTCCATTCTTTTTCTATATTAATCATGGTGCCCCTCCTCTAAAAGTTCTTCTTCTCTTTCTTCTTTACTCTGAAGAAAGGTTACTCTAATCCCGTGAACCATATTGTCCATCTTAGAAACCTCTAACTTGTACATACCATCACCGTAACCTGTTGATGAAACCACACCTGATTCGTAGGTACCCCACTGTTCTTCTCTTAAGGTTCGGTCACACATTTTAACATACCATGACTCACCTGTTTCTTTAGTTGGTCTAAAAGGGTGATCACCAAATGGATCTCCTTTATCAGTCAACCACGGTAATTTAGTTGCAACTTCATCATTACGGTAAGATGTCATACAACAGATACTCATCTGTCCACTGTCAACAGCAACACTACCAATATCTTCCCATACGGGATACTTATCACTTTCATGTAATACAGTGAGTGATGCAACTCTATCTCCCCAATCTTTAACATAGGTCTTTACCACCTGTGTGTCATACACACCAGGTCGCATATTATTGATTTGATTGTTGAACCACCCGTCTACGTCATCGTAACATGGATCTGATACGATGACCTTTTCACTTAACTTAATTTGATTTTCTTTCATGATACTATATTTTTGATTACTATATTCAAATATACTAGTATTTTTTAGAATATCACAACAAATACTAGTTTAAGTTTGCCAATTAGATTTGGGATGACGCCGTCTGATCACCATCCCTTCGGCCAATGATAATAGTGCGGAGTTGCTCCACCACCTCTATATAGGTCATGCTCCCTACGTTCCTCTATGGATATTTTCTTAGGTCCACTTAGTTTTACGAACCTACCTTTAGAATCTCTACCGTACTTCATAATCCATTGACTTATAGTTTACTTCTAATAATTGATCTAACATGTATGACAATGTCTCAACGTCTATTCCATTTAAATCGAATTCAACACCATCACCAATATTATTTCTACCCGTTACCATACCTTCTTCAGATATGCCAACTACAATCCACTCCTCAGGTCCCTTGTCTGTTGTTTCCACATCCACTTTGAACATTCGGTCGAACTCAACCTCCATACCTTTCAATTCATCTTTGATGTATGTGATTGTTTTCTTTATTAGATTTTCCTTGTACTGTTTTGTTAATGTAATATATGACATAATAGTCAGTTTAAATTAATAATACCTACCGTAGAACTAAACGTTCATCAATTTGGTAAGTTCGTTGCGGTTTTCTGCAATTTGTTTATCCATCGCAACTTGTATGGACCTCTTGGCCGATTCCATAAATTGGATATCTTTCTCGAGTAAAGTTAAATCGTCACCGTCGTCAGATATTCTTCCAACGATAACCCTAACATCTTTAGTACTTGTTCCTTTTCTAAAGAACGGTGATCTTGCATATATATAATCCCCTCGTACTATAGATAATTTAATCTCTTTAATATTTTCCTTAGCTCTTAGTTGAAGAATAGTTTCCTCAAGTAAGGATACAGTTTCGAACTGAGTCTTCCACTTAGTGACAATATTTTTATAGGTCCCCGTCATCTTAGACAGCACAGGTGACATTTTAATTGGCCCATCGTTCAGAAACCTCTCAAATTCACTAAGTTGTTTGTTGGTACCAACGATCTCTGTAAAGACCCCATTCACATGTTTTAAATTTTTATTCATCTTTATTGTTTTTATTTATTATTAATACTCTCATTGCCAATTAATATTGACCTCCCTGAGGATTCTTTCGACTAAAATTCTTTACCTGTCATTGCAACTACCTCTGCCTCTAAATCACTTACACATTGTTCCATTTCTTCATCCTTAAGGAAGGGGTAGTTTTCTTTTATTAACCCTACGAAGTCAGGGTTATCTTCTTCTTCAACTTCTTGTGCAAGGTATTCCAATCCACTATTTACGAATTCTCTATCATACCATTCCTCGAACCCCTCTAAAGCGTAAATACCTTCTTGATAAGTGTAGTCCTCCTCGTGGACAGAACCTGATTGTATTGTTGCCCTTCCACAGAAGTCAGCACCAGGTTCTTCGTAATACATCTTTATACTAACGTCATACATTGTAGATAGAATTCTCATTCCCTCAATAGGTGGTGACCAAGCTGACTCAGTATTAAGTAACATTGACTCCTCATCTATTACAATATCAGCATATGATATGTCCCATTTAGTTCCATACCTTTCTACGTTGTGGTTATACCATCCCCCATTTTCCAAGGAATCGGCAGTTTCGTTCTCATCCACACCAATTAGTGATTCAAAGAAGTTATCTTTTTTCTTACTACTTGCTGCGTCTAACATTGCTGACATTCTTTTGATTGTCTTCTTATCCGCGAGTATTTCGATATTGTTGTAACACCAGTTTGGCATAATGATTATAATTTAATAGTTGTACAAAGATATAACATTTATTTTATTTTACCACCAAGAACTATAATAAACATCATATCCCTTCGTGATTGCAGTTAGAGCTTCCTCTACAAATTGTAGGTCTTCTTCTCTATATTCTTCAGATGAATCACCCCCGAAAAAGAAACCTTGGGTTTCAGGTAATCCACCATCTTTAATGTCTTTCTCAAGAGTTTCTAAATCCTCCCAAGTTAATTGAACATTTACACAATTAAATTCGGGTGATTCACCACCCTTCTCGTAGTAAAGTTCTTCCATCCATCCCTGTAAATGGGGATGTTTCCACCAATAGTGGAGTTCCTTCTTATCACACAGTATATCGTTCTCTTTAGTTTCCTCGTTATACTGTTCTGTGCTAAAATCTACTGGTTCTTTAATGAACCCTTTTTTTACTCGGTATGCAAATTGGTCTAATCCCATTGTTTTATTACTTATTGATTACTATACAAATATAAGGATTATTTTGTTATACCCGACAACAAATAGATAAATCTCTTTGCCGAATAGAATCGCGCCTGGCCAAGGCGCAGTAGCAAAACTAGTTTACCTGGCAAAACACCCGGATGGTCTCCAGGTCAATTCTATTTGGCACGTGCCAATTAAAAACAAGCTGAAGGTGATCGGCGTGCATAATAAATTACAGCATAAAAAAACCCCCACATTTCTGCGGGGGTCTAATAATATATGTCATACACTCTAATCGTGCATATCCACGAACACTATGTATGTATTCTTACCGTCTTGTTGATACTCAATATCAGTAACACCACACTCATTTAATTTCCAAGAATAGAATTCATCTTGTAATACATCGAATGTTTTTCCTTGTAACATCCCAATTTGATACATATGTTCACAGTGTTTCTTAGCACCATACCAATCGAACGGAGTTTCTTCTTTTCCGTCAACACACTTATCGAATTGTCTCTTATAGTAATCGGCAGGTTTCAACCACTCATTACACATAACATTAATCTTCTCGATAGTCATATCCACATCGGGCACCCAACGAGCGTTCATAAACTTATTCTCTTCATCGACAATACGATATACTTCATTGTCTGAACTAACACACCCACCAATAGACCTCCAATTATTTCCAGTTCCCCAATCTTCAATTGTGGTCTCGACTGTATTACATGCGTCCTTCGGGTTGTCCGACTTAACTCTTATATAATGTAGATTATGCATATTCGTTAGTTTTATAGTTACACCCTTCCTCACCAAATAACTCTACTTTGAGTTGTTGTCTTTCCTCATTCCAATCTTGGAAATTATGTTCTTTCCATTGGTTGAAAAAGTTACTTCTCCACCAACTATCATCACATAGTGCTCTAATCACTTCGTTAGAAATATCTACAAAGTTTTCATCACAGTAAGTATATAAGTTTTCCTTACTATTTTTCTTGGGTACGAACTTACCCTCATCCGCATAATCACCAGTAATGACTATGTTATCACCAGCCCAAGAACCAATGATTGGATTATCACTTCTTAAATCTCCACCCCCACGATTATTTCCGTCTGCCAATAAGATACCTAAACCTTGCATGATAGACATTCCGTCTGATGTAAATTCCATTAATTTTGCACCACTCCCAAACGAATAAGGGTTTAGTGTCTGTCCTTTTGTTGTGTTTACTACTTTAAAATACTGTCCCATAATTAAAATGTTTAATTGTTATTAAATGATTACTCTACAAATATAATAATATAATTGTTATCTACAAAACATTATAAGGTTTTTTATTTGCCAATTAAATTAAGGGATTAAACTGTGCAGTTACAGTGCACACATTTTACAGTTAATCGGAGAAATATGCATGGATCCTGAACCCGGTCCCATTATTAATTGGCACGTGCCAAATAGAATCCACAGTGCATGATGACTATAGTATACATTTTATGCATTAAAAAACCCCCACCATTTCTGATGAGGGTCTTCGTAGTAATCACTTGTAACATATCATGAATTACAAGACTACAAATGTAATACATTTATATTACATTATACCTATAAGGTTACGTCGATTGATGCGTTGAAGTTGTTTTGTAATACATCGGGAGAGATAACTCTATTAATCGTGTTTGCAATTTTCTCGTACTCTGCGGGAGTAACACTCAAACCTTTAATGTGAATCTTTCCATCTAATACTCTAAACTTAACTCTAATTTTTTTATTACTCATTTTTAATAACTGACTGAACATATTCTAATTTGTTTATGGTGTCGACGTGTTGGGAACCCCTAAACCGATTTTGGGACTGAATGATGTTGACTATTACACCACCCGTTGGTGTATACCCCTCGGCAACATGACCATTCACTTTTTCTGTTAGTCCTTGTGGACTTGAACTACTTAATACTTTATATTCCATGATATTAAATTTTATAAATAAAACTTATTCCATTGAGTATGAGCTTCATTCTCATACCTTCTTTCTTTGTCTACATTAACAAGAGTCTCTGTCTTCCTACATGTAGGACAAGCTTCAACTTCTTGTAGTTGTTTATCTTGTGGGTTGTGCCGATTACTTTCCAAGATCGTTATCACCTCTTCCGAAGTTCCTTCCCACATACAATTATAACATTCGTACTTATCCATAATTAAAATGTTATTTTAGTTGATACCTCATTAACAATAGAATATGATGACTTATTAATAGTCTCCTTTATTCTATTGGTAAATTCTTCTTTCGTTTCTTCCTCGTTAAGTTTGTCAATAGGTAAAGTTATACCTAAGTTGGATACTGCAAATGAAGTTCCACTCGAAGAGTGTCCCCCATACAATGAATACCTAATTGAACCTTCTGTTAACCTACAAACTAATGTTTTAGGGTTTCCGTAGACATCTTTAAGATGTAAATGTGATAATTTCATGATTACTTGTTTTATGATTACATTGTAAAGATACATAAAATATTGTATAAAACAAATACTTTTATACAAAAAACTAAATAAATTCCCGTTTCTGGGGTTCCCAGGGACAATTTTATTTGGCAGAGAGTGCCGATTAGAATGTTACATGGACGGTGAACCTTCGGGTTTGGACATAAAAAAACCCCTACATTTCTGTAGGGGTTGTTTGTTTAAAGTTGTACTTCGAGTACTTCTTCTTCCCACGTATCATCTCCCCAATCTTCCCCAAGTCCCGTACAATACTGATAGTCCACTTTATAAGTGATGGGTTGTACACTATCATCGAAAGAAACACTTCCTTGTGTCCGTTCTCCCTCAGATATTTTACCCTCTCCAATAAGGTTGATAACAATTACCTCACCCTCTTCTTCGGTGATGTTCTCTACGTCTGTGATTTCTTCTACTTCACTAAGACAATAACTAAATTCAAATGATTTTTTCATAATATGTTTTTTTATATGATTACTATACAACAAATATATAACAATTAATTGGTTATACCAAACATATCTTTGCCAAATAAAATGTTACATGGACGGTGAACCTTCAGGTGTAGACATAAAAAAACCCCTACTTTTAGTAGGGGGTTGGTTAAAATTAAAAACAAACTTTTATGACCTATTGCCAATGTACCATGTATCTTCCGGGTGTTCTCTCCTCCACTCCAATGCATCATCTAAGACCTGATCATCATATTTCCCTGATAATAAAAGTTTCAATTCTCTTTCAAAAACCTTTCTCATCTTTTTCTCATTCCATTTTATATAATAATAAAGTCTGTCGAGTTCCCGACTGAACAAGTTTTTTGGGTCAACTCCAAAAGATTCGGAACGAGTACGATGATTATCAAGAGCATCATCAATTTCTTCTTGAGGGTATTTATGAACGGTGTATTCGAGGAAGAGGGAATCGAAGAGTGACTTTTTTCGAAGCTTCGGATTACATAAATCAACCATAAATGGTGCTTCTACATTCTCAGAATGCATCACTTTAATTTTGTTATCTAATTCAGTTAATTTAACTCTTAGGTCATCTCTTTTTTTCCTGACTTTTTTTAAATCATTTTTAAGTTTTCGAGTGACCTTTTTGATATCTGCGCCGGGTGAATTCGAACCACGACATTCTTTTTGTGTTTTTATCATACTCTAAAGATAAAACAATTATATGGTTATACCAAATAAACTTTTGCCAAATAAAATACGGGACCGTCTTCAGGATCACGAACACTCCATCCTGATCTGAACCGTGGCCCAGTTTTGATTCTATTTGGCACATGTGTTACAATGCCAATTAATATTGCTGAGCTCTGCAGGATCCCATCAGTGTATGACATAAAAAAACCCCCACTAATTAAAGTGAGGGTTATTCCAATCAACCAAGATTAACAACCAAACAAAACTAAACTTCTACCATATTACTAAAATCTCTATGTACGTCTATGGGAACTTCGTACGTTTTACTATCCTTTTTCCATATCTCAACTTCCCCACAATATTTTTCTTCTACAAATTCTAAACCTAATGGATTACTTTCTGCGTGCATCTTATGTATTACACTTCTAAAGTTATCCAACTTTTCATTGAATTTCCTACCGGCAAAGTCTGAATATTCAAATTCAATTTTGTATTTCTTCTCGAACTTTTGTACACAACCTGCACTATAGTTACTTGAATATATCTGAGTGAATACTTCCACCATTTCGTCAGTCCATTCCATAATTATTCTGTTACATAAATTACATCCGACGTTTTTTCATCTTGGTAGTACATTGACCCACCATCGTTACCCTCATCATCTGATTGAGGGATTAAGATTGTTCCATCAGTAAATTTTATTACTACGGGTCTTTTATACCACATAAGGTTTTCCATATCCTTATCTCCCAACCAAGTTACTTCCTTGATTGTTTTACCTTTTAGGTACTTGTTGAATTGTTTTAAATGTTTATCCATGACTTATTCAATTTCATTAATGTTACACAATATTACGTCTCCCACAATTGGACCACCACATAAACCCGAAGCTTCAACATTCAAGGGTAGTTTATTAAGTAAACCTTCTTCGTTTACTATCAATACTCTTCCCTCGTTGAGGTGTACTAATTCTATGTACCCACCAACTAACTCTTGTTTACGTTGAAGACCACCCATATCGATGTTATCTTCCCTAATTCCGTTTGACCTTAATAATGTTCCCATCTGATTAATAATTTATGATTACTATACAAAGATATAAAAATTATGTTATTATACAAATTTATTTACTTTCTTTTTTGCCAAATAAAATACCGAATCCGTCGGGACCAAAATCAGACGACGGTGATCCTGATCCAGTTTCTATTCTATTTGGCATTGTAATACACGTGCCAATTAATATCAAAACTGGGAAACCTGTCGCGGGAATGTTCGGTCATTAAAAAACCCCCACTAATTAAAGTGGGGGTTAAATTTATCTCCATGGTTTTTTACAAGATACTCCAGGAGAACAAAACTTGTAGACGTTTGTATTACATTACCTATATAAAGTTACATAATCTCCGAATTCACTATCGAAGTAATTGACTAAATTGTCATAGTCACCCGATGTCATACGTTTGATGTTACTTTCAACATCTTCTTTAGTGTATCCTAATTGTTTCCACAACTTCTTAGCTGTGCCGATTAAATAAAACGCATTTCCCTGTGGTCCCGTTAAATCAATTACAATTCCGTTCTGTTTTGGTTTATCAACTATCATTATCTTTTATTTAAGTTATCTAATTTAATCCAACCTTCCTTTATTCCTTTTCTACATTCCGCAACACCGAATCCTAAGAATTCATTTCTGTATTTACCTGTAGTCCTTGAATAATCCCAATAGTTCTCGTCGAAAACATATTGGGGTCTCTTGACACCTTGAATGTTAAATCTCTTTTCTGTCTTGTAACAAATCTTAGTACCATACGATACAAACATTGACCCGTTGTCATCTGATAAAATTTGTTGATTTGCGAGAGGGTTTCCACCTCTTGATTGCATCGGTTCTAACGATACGAATTTCATTATTCTCATGATATTAATTTTAATGATTACTAATACTCAAATATAACACTTTTTTTATTATAACCAACATAAAAAGATAACTTTCTCAGCCAATTAAAATGCGGGATGGGCCCTGAACCTTCTGTTACAAAATCTGTTCTTGAAGTTCTTTTACCAAATCCTTAACTTGGGATTGTGTAAGTTGTACGTGTGCGAACATACGATTATGGTCTACATCAGGGTCGATGTTCATCTGTACCATAATACCATTCTTCCCACCCGAAAAACGAGTTAATCTGATTTCACTTTCTTTGTTACCAAATTCGGTTTCTTTCCGACACTTGATTGATTTCAATTCTGTTGACATAATTTCTATTGTTTAGACTATAAAGATATAACAAATAATTGGTTATACCAAATGAAAGATTGCCAAATAGAATTAACCCGGAGACTTGCTAGTTCTTTCGCCAGGTAAAATAGTTTCGCCACAGCGCTGGACCAGCAGGTGATTTTAATTGGCGGGTGCCGAACAAAATGTTTCTGTGGCCCGGGTGATCCGAATAGAAGACCAGGTGCAGTCTTCAAGAAAGTTATTGGCAAAGAAAAGGGGTCACTACCACAGTAACCCCCTTTTATCTTTCACATTTAAATTGTGTTAACTAAAACCCATTTCGTTTAACAACAGTACAAATATATTAAACAAACTCGTTATCAACAAGTTAAAGTTGTTATTTTATTGTTAATGGTGCCAATTAGATTTACCTCCAGTGCTGTGTAACTTCATTACACATCTGGCATAAAAAAAACCCTTACGTTAAATAAGAGTTTCTTTTTCTTGTGAAAGAATTCAAGGGGGTGTCGTCAAACTATATCTATTTAAGTGGTAAAGTTCAAAGTCTGTAAACCCAAGTGAGTTTACGATATACTGACCTACACTACTGTTTTCTTGTAATACATTCTCATAGGGTTTACCTAATGTACGTTTACAAAACTTTTTTAAATTCCGAATTACAAATCGGTGGGGTACGTTTGAATTATCCTTAATGGTTAATACCCATTTGTCGGATGTTTTAGTTAAATAACCTTTCATGATATTATTGTTTTATGATTACACTACTAATGTAATACAATATTTCGATATAACCAAATTATTATAATATTATTTTGTTGAGTCGAGATTCCTGACGGGATACTTGATATTTTATTTGGCAATGTAATACGAACTGAAGGTTCGTACGGTATCCCTAAAAGTATTTGGCAGGTGCCAATTAATATTAGATTCACCATGTGTATCCTTCGGGGGAAAAACTTAAACACAAAAAAACCCCCACTTAAAAAGTGAGGGTGATTTCAACTAAACTAATCTAAACAAAAACTATTCTACTTCATATCTAACTCCTTTGTAGGAAATCTTTTTGATGTTGTCCGTTCTCATTGTGAAAACTTGTACCTCTCTATCGTTGTAAGTTGGTAAGAAAGGTTGGATAACTCCTTTTTCAATAGTTTCTCCGTTGTGAATGTACTCGTTACGGATTGACTGATTTTCAAAAGTTTCATACATAAAGTATGTGTTGTCGTTGTTTCGGTGTTTAACTACACAAGGACTGATGTGTTCAAACCAATTTGGTTTACTCTCAAACTCTTGATTGTTAGTTTTTTTCTTCATACGATTTTCGTAATCGGGTAAACAACGAACATTTTTACTTGACTTCTTAACTACTGAATTGTAGTAGGGGTTGTTTGTCTTTTTCATTTTTACATTTGTAACACTCTCGATGTTTACAAATTCCCCTTTTTCGACTTGTTGTAAGATATTGACTAAAGTGTCTTTGTCAATTCTCTGTGGTGTTTGGTTTTTCATATCCGATGAAATTTAAGTTATTAATTATAGTACAATATAACACTTATTCAGTTATACACCAAACATTTAATAAGAAACTTTGAAGTTTGTTTGCCAATTAAAATTTAGAATGGGTTCACGGGTACACGAACTTTTTTCTAATGTTCCAAATTTTTCATCAACTTTTTTCTTGAGGGAGGTGATCCAGTTCCTATTCTAATTGGCGGGTGCCAAATAAAATGTTACATGGGCCCTGATGGAGGTTGAGTATGGACATAAAAAAACCCCTACTAAAAGTAGAGGTTGTTGTTTTAATTTTAAGTTTAGAGATTGGATGTTTTGTATATACCATTATTTGGATTATACCTAAAAGTTTTTTCATCTCCGACATGATTACCCTCCCCATACCAGTAACTATGACTAACTTCTACTTCCCCAAGAGGGTCGATACTCACATCAAAAGTAGTCCAACAATTTTCATTGGTTACTTTTTGTAATTCTGGTAAGTGTTTCTCAACAAACGAGAAAATAGACTTTATCCACACTTCAGATTCAAGGTTTCCAGAACGAATCTCATCCTCTTCAAAATACATACTACCTTTCATATAGTAAGAACGCATTAAATAACTCGTTTCTCCATGGTCAAAACTAAAACCAAATTCAATCTTTTCTTTTTTTTCCGTATTGACGACCTTACTATCTGATAGTGGATCCGCCGTGATTTGATTACTCATACTCAAAGATAAAACTATTATACCGTTATACCAAACATATCTTTGCCAAACAGAATACCAAATCCTGAGATGGTAACTTCGACTCTATACCTCAAGAGGAAGAATTAGTTTCGACGTGCACCTTCAAACATTTTAATTGGCGAGATCTTGCCAAATAGAATAACCGAAGACTTTCCCGCGGGAGGAAATGTTAGTGCATTAAAAAACCCCCACTAATTAAAGTGAGGGTTATTGGTTTTCTTGATTAATGTTTCTTTTTAGAGGGTCGTCTTTTCATACCTTACTTTATGTTTCATTATCGTAATGTTATTATATATCCCAAATGATACCTACTGAAAACCTAATTAAGAAATAAGAGAAAGATAAAATAATGATTCCATATTGTAGACGTTCTCCGTTCTTACTATCTAACCATTTAAAAAACTTTTCCATAATTAAAGTTTTACAAAATGACTACGAACTTTATTTATGTTCTTCATAATGAAACTATGAACTCCCATTATAATAACATAACTAACAACTGAACAGAAACCGATAAGACAAGTTGCCCAAAAACCGAACAACAATGTCATTCCTATATCCATTCCACTAATAATGTTTGATAAATTTTCCATGATACTTTTTTTTGTTTTGATTAATACTAATTGATTACATTACAAATATAACAATAATTCTATTATATACAATACTTTATTACAAGTTTGTTTGCCGATTAAATTAAGGGATTAAACTGTGCAGTTACAGTGCACACATTAACCATATAGAATTGGAGCTTAGAATGAGCGCAACAGCAACTGCTGTGATTTTAATTGGCGGATCTTGCCAAATAGAATCAAAACTGGCCCATGTAAACTTCGGGGGGAAACTATCATAAACAAAAAAACCCTCACTAAATTAATAGTAAGGGTTGTCATTAAGATAAAATAATTCAGAGCAATTAAACCTTAATACTTATCTTATCACTACTTCTACGTTTGTAGTTGTAGATATCTTCAATCATTCTCTTGTAACCTTTTCTATCTCCCTTGATTTGGAAATACTCATTAGGTACAACTTTAGACTTCTTAACGAATTCCTCCATTTTGAAATCTTTATTTCTAAGGTTAGTTGAAAGTAGGGTACGTACGAAAACAGTCCTCGTATACCCAAGTGGATAAACGTCTTTAAGTTTCATAATATCCAAAGCCAACTCTCGAGCGGTATTTAAAGACCCCGCTACGAATTCTCCATTTCTAAAGGTATCACCCTTTATGTCTTGTTTACCACCATTTAAGAAAACACAACTATCAGTAATTGAGAACATAGGGAACTCATACATGAATTTCTGTATTTTAATATAATTAGGATTACCCTCT
>JACKZZ010004094.1_pt1 | contig 46534 bp, 75 predicted proteins | sample 8027871 | NCBI WGS metagenome assembly JACKZZ01 (sample SAMN15724774, study PRJNA655200) | protist metagenome | isolation source: fluorescence activated cell sorting (FACS) single amplified genomes of... | place: USA: West Boothbay Harbor, Gulf of Maine | collected 2000-07-19
ATCTTTGTTAGCCAACTATTATAGTAACTATCTGATATATTAACCATAGAGTAATACCTATCAATAGAGGCGTCTGTATATACCTCTCAGTAAATGCTATTATCTTTTCCATATGTAGATTATATTATATGTTAACGGCTATAGAAGCTGATACTCTATTCAATAGCTTACCTAGCTTAGATGCCATAGATAGATCTATAGTGGTACCTTGTATTAGCTCCTCTAGAGAGGCATACCAATACCCATCAAAGAGACCAAAGAGCATATTAACCTCTGTAGGATGATCTACCTTAGATAGCTCTCCTATCATATCCAATACTAACGTTCTATCCTCTGATGTAAAGACCTCATGGCGGTCAAATCTTAAGTAACTCATAACCTTTATTGTTTTAATATACCTTAATATACGAACTATATAGCAGACTACCAACTGTCTGGCCGGATATTTTCCTATATAGAGAAAAAAAGGGTAGGGGCACACACGAACCTGATGTCTACTTTCTATTATCCACACGCCTTACCTGTTTCTTTCTAGACAACATATATGATTATATAAGTATATCAATATAGCTTTATATGAATATATATACACTCGCTATATTTAATAGAGGCCTACCTAATACCTTACCCTTAGACGTTTATCTACCTATCATAGCTTATCTGTCCTTTAGGATCTAGTAAGAATGTTATATAGGTGTAGTCAAAGTCTTATACTACCTCAGAGATGAGCGTAGCGATCAGTACTACTATCATTCCAATAACGCCTATTACAGCCAATTGGTAGGATGTTCTTAGGCTAGGTCGGTTATAATAGTCATCCCACTCCTTAGTCCTTTGTTCAAATAAGTCTTTCTTTAATTTATCTTTCATAATGTTTGTTAAAAATGCGCGTGGCAACTCTTCGAGTTAGGAGAGAAAGCGCCCCCTCTTCCAATCCTCGTAATGCTCCTCATTGGCGGCATATCCCCAATGTAATAATGACTGCTGTACTCTCTTACCTATAGTCCAATTGTCCTTAGACTCATATATCTTCTTATATATGTTATGTCTCCATCTACCTTTTACTCCGGCAAAGTTCTGCCATCTACTTATCTGTCTATCGTCGTCATTACCTCTGAGGCCCATATCGTACTTACACCACCATTCGAACCAACCGTATGGATCTCTTTGATGCATCCATCCTTGCTCTAACCAATACTCATACGACATACCTGCTCTAGTCTTAAAGGCATTAAATCTTGGTTTGTATTTCTCTCCTAAGTATAAGCTTGTATCTAACCCGTCAAAATGATATTTAAATAACTCTCTATAGTCATTAAGGTTAGCTCCTACATCTACACCGAAGTAATTACCTCCGAATGCTCCATGCTCTATTACCTCTCTAGGAGTAAGTATAGGATTAAATGTAAGTCTACTCATAAATTAATTTATCTATCTGCAATTCTTTTAAAACTCTTGTTAGTTTACTAAAAAAGTAATCGGGATAATCCTCATACTCTAACCAATGATTATAATTTGCTAAAATTACCGCAGGGTCTAAATTGTCTAGGTCATAGCCTTTTATATTAACAAGATATGAAAAGGCGATATCATATAGATCTGTTTCTTTGAATACACTTTGTGGAAGGTTAAATGTATTGAAGTAACCATTTTTACCTACTGTAACTACTACTGATACTCTTTTAGTCTTAAGTGATGGGATTATACTATGAAAGATAGATGAAACTACAGCATGAGCTAGATTACCAACATGAACGTCATGATAAAGGTGTTTCATAAAGTAGAGAACAGCTTTGTGTTGTTCTTTACCTTTAAAGTATTCTTCTACGTTAGTTACACCATCTTTATCTAGTGTAGGAGTTATGTGTATATCCTCTTCTCCAAATAAAAACCTTGCTGTAGAAGATAATCCTATAAGAACAACATCATCCTCTTGAATCATATCTTTATAATTTAAAAGCCTTTGATAGGTAAAAAGTAACCCTGTTCCATTTGCACCTAATACTTTAATATTATCTGCATTACAAGAGTTACCTAATATCCTAATATAGTTTCTATCATAAGCCATAAAACTATCCCCAAATACCCAAAATGTCATGCTTTCTTATTTTATATTAAACTAGAAGAGTAATCTACTTTATCTATTTTTAAATCGTTTAGTATTCTTGGTATGTTGTTAAAGAAATACTTATAGTACCTATCGTCATCTTCTATCCAATGATTATTTGTGTTTAAAATCTTTCTTATTATAGCTTCTTTATCTAGTTTTAGTTCTTCCTTAAGATATGTAAATGCTATACTATGTAAATCTGGTTCTTTAAATAGATACTCTGGGAGGTTAAAAGTATTACTAAAGCCATATCTATCTACTGTAATGGCAGCTGATACTCTTTGAGTCTTTAACGAAGGTATAATGCTTTTAAAAATAGAAGTGACAATAGCATGAGCTAAATTATGAGCATGATAATCGTTATAAAGATACTTAAAGTAGTCATTAGCAGCTTGCTCTATTTCAATTCTATTGTGGAGTGTAGGTGATCCTACTCTTCTATCACTAACAGCCCCTGCAGCTAGAACATGCCAATTATTATCATCACCAAATAAATGTCTAGTAGGACTAGATAAACCTATAAGAACAACATCGTCTTTTTTTATCCTATCTTTGTTAAGAAGTAATTGCTGATAAGTAAAGAGTAAACCTGATCCATGAACTCCTAATATGCGAACTCTACTAGCATTACATGAGTTAGCTAATACTCTAATATAATTCTCGTTGTGAGCCATAAAACTATCACCAAATGCCCAAAATGTCATTCTAACCAACCTTTTAAAATGTTAAGAAGAATAAAAGTATCAACTGTAATAGCATACAAGATTATACAAGTCCTAACAATCGCTACTCTATCTGCTCTTTTACTATCTTCGCCTACTTTTTCTCCTAAAGCTCTTGCCCAGGTTCTCCACATCTTTTTCATAATATACTATACAACAGCTTTTTTAGCTCCTCTATAAAGTTTTTTAGAAGGATGTAAATATTGATTAAGCCTAACGCTATCTATATCTTTCAACCCCCATGATTCTATAACGCTTAATGATTTTTCTCTATCTGAACCATAAAGGTCCTCATAGTATGTAATATTATTACCGAATCCAAATTTACTTATAAGTGCTCTTAGTTCTTCTTTCTCTCTGTGTATCTTAGTTGCTCCTCCTCCTGCTTTGAATCCGTTTGTAAAGTCTTTAGGAACATCTTCATCGGACCATGCTTGCATAGAACTTTCTTCTTCCACAACTCTATACCATAGATTTACTATACTTTTAAAATGATCAGAGTATATTCTTCTATCTAAAAAAATAAATTTATCAAATAGAGGCATAAACTCCATATTAAAGTCTATCCAACTCCTATTTTGTTCAGTAAAAGATCTAGGTTTTTGATAAGTAGTATTTTTAACTACTAAATTTTTATGTTTATGAAAATCTTTGAGAGGATACTCTCTTTCTGTAGTATTCTGAAGTCCGTTATTAAAAGGTTCTATAATAGCTGTATATCCTTGATCTTTTATTCCTCTTATTAAAGAAGTTGTTCCACTACGAGGTAAACCTAAAATTAATACTTTCATATAAACCTATAATTTAATATCTTTTGTTCTTACTCTTATTATCTTATGAATCTTATCGCAAGCGATAAAGCTGTATCCTTTCCTCTTTTCCTTTAGTATCTGTTGATAAATAGGAGAAGAAAGAGCACAGTCTATAAGTCCTTTTCTCATCTAGAACAAGGATAATTGTAATCCTTCTACCTTCTTAGGAGTAAGCTTATAAGCAGCTTGAACCTTTCTAGTAGGTAAGAACTTATTAGAGTCCCAATCTAGTAACTCTCCATCTTTAACTGTAAGAGCATGCTTGGCAACCATCACCATAAAAGTTCCTTTAGGATGATCAGCTATAAAGCTTTTAAGAGTCTTCTGTCTCCAGATAATCTCTCCTTTAACCTTATATCTATTCTTAGTATTTGATTTACCTAACACCTTTACATCAAAGGTATTATTTCCAATCTTAAGTTCACTACCATCTAATTTAAGCATCTGGGTAGTCATAGCTAGATTAGAAGTTCCTTTTTTATTTTCTCTTCCGAATACTTCATTACAGAATTTATGAGCAATATCATAAGTAACAGAAGCAGCAGTAGCTAACGAACGGACTACACAGTCGTTCTTTTCTTCTTTAGCAAGTTTAGTATTAAATGTTGAGTAAATTGAATTTGTTGATAAGTACATAACCTTTATTTTTATTATTAATATACCTTAATATAAGAAGAACAATCCGGAAAAGCAACTATATCTTGTACTTTTTTTTATAGGCCGAAATAAAACTTCTACCAACTCCAACTTCTAAAATTTCACAGTCTTTAGGAAGTAGAGAAGAACGAACACTTATAATCCTATCAGGACATCGTTGATCTTTGAAGACTTCAAGAATAGGTTTCTTTCCATACTTCTTTTTATAGACGACTGCAATTGGAGTTTTGTCTTTAGGAATATATTTAGTCTTCAAAAGCCAAAAGCATTTTAGTTACTGATAAATCTCTCTCTTTCATAGCTAGCTCAGTAGCTTTAATCATGTTAGGAGTAATGTTATAGATACCTCTTTCTTTATTAGTTAAGATACCAACAACCTCTTTAACTCTAAGCTTCATTGCAGCAAAGGTTCTTTTTTGATCAGAAGCTAATTGCTCTAATAAAAGAGTTTGATCTCTATTTCTGTAATTATTAAGATAATAATTTACAAAATTGATACATTCGTTTAAATCCCATTCTTCGTAGTGACGTTCTGCTTTCATATTTTATTTATTAATTATACCTTAATATAAGAAAACTATGTCAGTCTAGCAACTTTTTCTACATCTTCCTCAAAGTCTATTTCGATACCTTTAAAAGGAACTTCTATTGCTTTAAGAGGAAAGTAGTTAATAATTCTACTTTGCTCTAGATCTTCTTTCTTATTATCACACCCTACTAGCATACTATACTGCTGTAGAACTATTCTCTTATAGGCATAAATACCAAGAGTCTGGTCTCCATATCCTATCTCTGATCTAGTAAACCATGCAGCATGTCCATTCTGATGAAGTATCTTTACTCCTCCTTTAGGGTAACCTTTTTTATACCCTACAGCACAGAAATTAATAGCAGGAGAACCATAGCTATTAGCCATTCTATCTACTACATCTTTAGTAATGCCTAGCATATCTCCTTGAACATTTATAATAAGGTCATGTGGTATCTGATCAAGGATCGATGCTATTCTGGCTGTTCCGTTCTCTGCTTCTCCAGACATTATAAAACTATCTTCCGGAAGAACTGATGCTATCTTCTCACTATCTGTAACAACTTTAGTAGGGTAACCAAAAGAAGATACATTGTCATACATTACTCTTATAAGAGGAGTACCTTTAATATCTAGAAGCATCTTCTCTTTTAAACGAGTACTTCCTATTCGAGCTGGTATGTATATTCCTACTGATTTATCCAAGAGTAACTTCTTTTTCTACTAACCTAATGTTAAGACGATTATACATTTTTGCTATCATTTTATCAGTTACGTAAGTTGCAACTCCGTACTTATTAGGGCGTTGCTTTTTCGAATTAGAAGAAAAGAAAAGATTAACATAGTTTCTAGCTCCTTCAATATGCATAAAATGTGTGCATGAGTCTATTACCTTAATGGCTTTTTTATAAGATGCAAAAGTATTCATAAATGTCTAAAAAATTCAACTATAAAAATTGTTACGCTTACTGGCCAAAGAACACTATTGAATAATCTCTCTCTAGTAGTCCATTCAGCTCCTAATCTTGAAGTAGTATAGTACTCTAACCAAAGGCACCATAGTACTCCTACTGAAATATATGCTATCATAATTGTTTAACCTCTTTTAAATGTTTACACTTCCTATGAGCTATATAACCCCAACAGTCACAATGAAGACCATTTCTACCTTCTCTAACAGTATACTCTTTATCTGATGATGCTGATTTAAACTTCCAGCTCTTAGGTTCATTAAATAACTCTTGGAATGGTTTACCAGCTACTATAATATCATCTAGAGTAGTAGTAGGAAGAACTTCCGTCCAAGAAGGAGTATGATAATGCTTGCCGTTAATATGAAGCAATCCTCCTTTACCTACATTAGTATATGGTACAGTATATTTCATTAGAACGGAAGTTTATCAGATTCTTCAGCTACTGGACCGCAGTAGTCTATCTTTCTATAACCAAAAGAAGCAAACGGCTGCTCACCTATCTCAGTCACATTAGTTCTAGCATTAGGATACTTTTCATCTATCTTATCTGCCATCTTATGAGCTCTTTTACGAGCCATATAGTCATTCTCAGCATAGACATAAACATCTAACTGCACTGCGTATCTTTTCTTATCCTCAGGCATGAGCTAAATTTTGATCTAAGTTCCAAGTAATAATACCTTCAAGATCAGTATAAGGATCACCAATCTCATTCCAATCAAATAAAATAGAATCTACTATCGCTTCAATTCTATCTGCCGCAAGAGCTACCTTATTAGCTTTCGCTACAGACTCTACCTCGGACTTAATATAACTTTTAAAATTCCACATAACCTTTATTTTTTTATTATACTATAATATACGAATTTTATCTCAGTTAGTCAACTAATTGCTTATTTACTTTAGCACTTCTAAGTAAAGACTCTACCTTCTCCATTCTCACTGTCTTGTAAGTATCAACAACATCAGTATCAACGTATGATTTAGAACCTTCATCCCATCTATTAGATTTCTGAGTAATCTCTAGATCAGCAGACTTACCTGAAGCAGACATTCTTAACACTTTTAAGCTTTTAATTCTGCTGATAGTCCAATCATATCTTACTTCTAGTTCTGGTAATCTACCGCTTCTCCATTGACCATCTTCAGACTTAACAAACTTAAATCCTTTAGAAGTAAGCTTTTCAGTAAGAGCTTCTTTCTCTAACTTATCAATATCTCTAGATTGCTCATTCATAGATTGTCTAATAGCTGATCTAGCTTCAGTAAACGTACTAATTAGTTTATCATATTTCTTCTCGATAACATTCCAAGCAGCAATAATATCGTCATTATGATCTACAGCACATTGCATAAACTCAAATCTAGCTTGAGATTGATCTAGCATTGACTCATCTATATTTTCATAAGTTGAACCGTTATGGTAAATCTTAGATGTTTCAACTCTATCAGTCATTTCATCTCTTGACCATCTATCTTGAAGTTCATAAGAAACTATCGTTCCATAGCTATCACCGTCATAATAAAGACCTACTCTAGTATCACTATTAGCATTACAAACAAACTTATCATTCGATACATGGAAGTAAGAACTAAGCATACGTTTCTGCTCGTCTTGTTTACGCACTCTTAATTTATGCGTTCTAGTATCTAATTTATTAGCATCTCCTTCAAGCTGCTCTAATCTGATGTTTAAAATCTCTATACGTGTCATAACCTTTATTATTTAATACTTAAATATACGAATAATTATTCGAGTTACCAACTAAATAAAGTTATTTATCTTTTGATATTCTTGGTCTTCTTTTATTCGTTTAGTAAGAAGAATCGTTTGTCTAAGTGAAGTATCTTCTAAAGTATCAAAGCTATGGTAATGACTGTCGTGTCTAATAAAACCTCCACCTCCTCCAGGTATCCAGTCCATTGTAGTGCATAAACCTTCACCTTCTACATTTTCATATAGCCTAGTTCCATGCCCATACTCTGATATGTGAAGTACAAAGCTAAGAGTTTTAGTAAAACGATCATTATGAATAGCATAGGAAAACCCAGGCTCTATAATTGATACCTCTACTATTATTTCTTCCTTATCTTCATCTATTTTGTCTACAGTATTACAAAGCTGTTTAAACTTAGGAGCTACTAAATTAAAAACACTACTATACTTATTAGAGTTAATAGGCATGTTAATACGCTTACCCTTTTCTTTAAAAAGATCCTGATCTTTAGATATACTGTCAAGCTCTTTTCTTACTAAAAGAAGCTCTTTACTGTTTAAAAAGTCCTTAACTGTAAAAAAGTCCCAAGGTTCAGAAAAGTAAGAAATTGTCATCTAAAGTTGTTTAATATAATTAGCTAATTTATTTGTTATTACTTTATGGCCCTCTTCAGAAGGGTGCATACATTCTGAGAGATTTGGATGAGTCGATGAATAAAAATTTTTATTATCATGATTAATTCTAAAGTCAGGAATAGACTTACGTTCTCCAGTACACATTTCAAAAAGTGTTTCCTCTATCCAATTACTTTCTATACCGTTTAAATTAATTTCTTGTACATCAAACATATTAAGAAAACTACTCAACATTAAAAAAGGTTGTTTGTTATCTTCTAAAAGAGAATAAGTACCTCGTATGTTAATGTTATTTAAATAGTTTAAATCAACATTAGAAGTGTTACTCTGTTCTTTCCAATTTTTGTAATTATTTTGCTCCAAATTAAAAGCTTGTTTTCTACTATAGCCAGACCATACAACTAAGTATAAAGCACTTCGATCAAACCCATATTTTTTAATATGTGTATAAACATCAAAAGCTATACCGTTCTGAGCATTACCTCTAAATCCGTAATTAAGAACAGGAATGTTAAAACGCTCTCCTAATTTGGTAACAAAATTTATACGAGCCATTTCTTCTACTGTATTTTCATAAGGAAGTTTAATTTGGCCTTGAACAAAGCTATCTCCGAAAGCAATTATCTTTTTGTACTTCATAAAGAATTAAGGTTGGGTTAACCTATAGTAAACTGTTAGTTCTTGACCTTTTTTAATTGGCTGAACTGTGTAAAGACTGTAATGTCTATCTATAAAACAGTTTGGATTATCAGAATGATTAATAAAACCACCCAAAGGAGTTCTCATTAGTTTTTCATCAATCTTGTAGTGAGAGATACCAAGAGAAAAGCCTGCTGGAATGTCTTTAGTAGCTATCAAACCAAGCCCATGAAGTGAACTCCTGTCAATAGTAATACATGAAGGAAGAGGTCTATAGTCAAAATTCATATCAATTGCTTAAAGGTGCTTTTAAAACTGGTTGAGATTTGTAATTAATAAGCTCTACATCAAAGTCTCCTCTGTATATATCATAGGAGCTAAGTTTAACAGAAGGAAGGTCAAATGGAGTTCTAATTATCTGCTGAGCAGCTTGATCTAGATGATTATTGTAAAGGTGAACGTCTCCAAAGTTTCCTATCAGCTCTCCAGGCTCTAATCTAGTCTCTTTACACAGTAATAACAGTAACAAACCGTAACTACTAATGTTAAATGGTACTCCTAAGAATAGGTCAGCACTTCTTTGATTCCACATCAGAGAGAGCTTACCATCTGCTACATAACATTGAAAAGAGTAATGGCATGGAGGAAGAGTCATCTTATCTAAATCTTCTACATTCCAGCTATCAACCAGATGTCTTCTACTATCTGGATTGCTTATAATACCTGTAATAAGATTCTCTAGCTGATCAATACCATTTATGTCTCTCCATTGCTTACCGTATATAGGTCCTAACTCTCCATCTGTTCTACCAGACTTCTCATAATCACCATCCCATATCTTACAGTTATTATCTTGAAGATACTTAATATTAGTATCACCTCTTAAGAACCATTTCAACTCAGTAACTAAAGTCTTAAATGCTATCTTCTTAGTAGTTAAAATAGGAAAGCCTTCTGACATATCATGTTTGATCGAAGTACCGAAGATAGATAGTGTTCCTGTTCCTGTTCTATCTTCTTTGTTTACTCCTTTATCAAGAACCCCCCGAAGGAGGTTTTGATATTGCTCATCTAAGGTATTAGGCATAGATTAAAATTTTCTCTTGTTTTTTTTCGTTGACGAGAGATCTTTTAAGAGTTTTTCCAAAAGGTCTTTTTGATGTTTGCTCGTAGACCATTCCGTCAAATGAAATGTGATAACCAGATAGAACGGTATCAGAGATTCGAGAATTAATTTTTGATGATTGAATAAAATGTAATTGGATCATATAATTTGTTTTAGACTTAAATATATGAAAAAAGTTGCAGTTATACAACTATTACAACCTTAAATAGCCGCTTTGGTTGCTATAAAATCAGACTCTTCTAAGAATATAGTTAAGCTAAATCTAGTTCCCTTTGTCACTTTTTTAACTTCATGAATTTCAGAGCTAAGAAATATAGAATAATCTCCTCTAAATCTACTCTTAGGGTAATCCTTAACGAAGAAGTCTCCTCCTTCATAGTCATTTGGATCAGTCAATTGTATAACTAATGTTTTGTAAATATGACCTTTGCCGTAAAAATTAAAATCATGATGAGGTTCGAAATAGTCACCCTTTGAGTATTTGGCTATTTTAACAGATTCAGGAAGATTAATAATACCTATAGGTCTAAGCTTAGGAAGAAGAAACTCAATCAACTCTGGGTTTGTAATATCTGAGTATCTTCCTTTTGCAGGAGTCCGAAAGTTAATTGTGTTAACTTCATCTATCTTTTTAGAAAGATATTTTGTACTTTTTATACTAGTGTCTTCATCCCAATAAGAGAGAACCTGATCACAGTCGTCATTAGAAAGTAAATAAGTAAAAGGCATACATAACTAATTAATACTACTATAGGTGTTTTTCCTTAAACAAAGTAAAGAAAGTAGCTAAAGTGTTATTAATCTGAGTGCTTTTAGTTGTATCTGCTTCTGCTATAGTTCTTGATTCAATAGCTTTATACGATGTAGATTTGTATACTGTGTTTGCCATAATATTATTTGTTGTGGACTAATATTCCGTTTGCGTAAAAATTAAAATTATCCTCTACTCTTATAATGTAGGTCTGTACGTCTTCGTCTTTAAGTTCTGCATCGATACTAACGATAGCTGATTTTGTACCGTCTTCTTTGTATAGAATATCTCCCTCTGCTATCTTAGTAACTACTTTATCTATATCATAAAGTTCGTTAGTCTTTTCTGGCTCATGAGATTTTAACTCTAACCCATCTACGTAGTAAGGGTGATCATAAGTCGAAGTAACTTTACTACCATCTTCTAAAGTATAAGTAACTAAATCATTATGTAGAGGAGTAATAAGCTCATAAACACTTTTAGATTCGTTTTCTCCAGTTTCTTCATTATAAGTAACAACTTCATCACCTACTTGAACATCTTCTATATACTTAATATCGCCGTTAGCTAGAGAAATTTCTGTACCAGCTATAAAACAAGCGGAACTGTAGTTGTGTACTAATACATCATTAGCAAAGTAGGTCTGTTTAGATCCAACATTTACTAAATGGTATACTTTAAACGTACCAGGCATTTCTTCAATCGAAGCGATAGTAGTTTCTTCTGAATGGAAGTTTACTACAGTATCTCCGACTCTTAAATCACTAGCTGCTCTCCAACCTTCAGGGGTATAGATTTTATGTCCTTTAGTAGCTTTAATCGATTCTTTAGTTTCAGTATGAATCTTTATTAATCCTTCTTCAGTGATAGACTCATTTAATGCATCTACTTTACCGTTCACAAACTCACGAGTTTCAATATCGAAAGAAGTAATTTCATCTCCAGCCTTTATATCTTGAATATATTTAGATTCTCCGTTTGCTAATCTAATTCTAGTATTAGCAGGGAAGCAGGCATTGTGAGCAACTACTTTAACGTTTACAAGAGTACCGTGAATCATATAGGTATCAACTTCCTCTAAATCTAATAGGTAAGAATAACCCTTTTGGTTCATTATGTCTAATCTATTATAAGTAATAGGAATAAGGTTATTGTTTACTCCTAGGAATTGATCTGTTGCTTCATCAATTTTGTAAGCTACTTTATAAGTAAGTTCGTCAGTAACAGAGTCATAAACTAATAAATGTTGGTTTCCGGAAAGCTTAATAGAATCTCCTCCAGAAATAATTAAATGACTTACTAAGTTTTTATTTAGTGTACTTCTTACTGAGTTTGTTAAAATAGATGATGTAGTATACGAACCAGAAGGAGGAGTACTACCTGGGTGGCTCCAATTAGTAAATACGCTTACTAGATCTGTATCTGGAGAACCAGAAACAAAGTAAGATTTAAACTCTTGGCCAACTGATGCGCTTACAACAGATACTGGATCTCCTGATGCACTTGAAATAAGTTGGTCTTCATATATTCCACCGAATCCATCTGCAGAGTGAAATGATGGATAGTTGTTAGCAAATTCGTAAAAATGCTTATCATCTACATTTCCATTTTCATCTACTACTAAAGTATCTGTAGGTTTATCTAATATAGCTTCAACTTCTAAGTTAGCTAAGTTAAGAACATCTAAATCAGAACCGTATGTAATATTATATGATCTGTATGATGTGTGAGTAGTTTGAGTTGCATCGTTGTAGTAGTTAACTAAGAATACACTAGGATCTAGGTTATCAACTAAAGAGGCAATATTCTCTGCTTGTGATCCTGTACCAACTAATTTATAAAAGCCTACTTTTTCAACACCACTTTGGTGACGTTTTGCAACAAAGTCTGGAGCAAGAGCTCCGTTAACTTCTCTTCTTAAAGTGTCATATGTAAAATTTGATTGTGAAATATAAACTTCAGCAACTGATCCTGTATCACTATTGTCGTGAAAAAGTTGAAATACTTCGTTGTTACTTTTACAGTAGATAGAATCAAAAATAGTAGACTCATCATATGCTAAGCGAAGAATAAATTTATCATCAGCATCAGCAATAACAGAAGGATAAAGTGTAAACTGTTCTTCTACTGACTCAGAAAAAGTAGTAATGGAAGAAGAGGCAGCCAAACTAGCTGATAAGTGATCACTAAACTCTTCGTGAAAATTTTTACGAATCACATGAAAGTCGGTGATATTACTTGAAGAAATAATATCGATAAGTCCACTGTAATCTAAATGAGATAAAACACTGGTGTAAAATCCGGTGTCAGTATTAAGCTCTAATAGCCTTGCATTGTCATTAGAGTCAATTGCAAAGTCTGCTGTAAATAAGGTGCCTTTCATAATTTGTTAAACGTTATGTCTATATATAGTACTAATTCTGTAGTCTAATATAAATATCCTGTTTTTGCTATTATATAGATTATTTACAACTTTTTTTGTGATTAAATATACCACCGCACTTACACTTAATGTAGTAAACCGATGTTGCTATTATAGGGGAGGAAGCAAAGGCTGTCCAGATACTTGGATGCCAATGCTCCCCACAGATCCCTAGAGTATGTTTTATAACTTCTACCATTATACTATCTCTACTTCAGTCCAGGCAGCTAGATGTACTACCTCTCCATTATCTCTAGTACAGTAACTGTACATTCCGTCTACATGGCTGAAGTTAAGAATCTCTTCTCCCTCTACCATTGGGGAAGCAGGAGGGACTTTTATATCCCTCACTACTTTAATCCTACTATTTCTAGGTACTTTATATAGTTCCATTATACTAAAGCTGTTGCTAGTTTAAATAACTCTTTATTTACTTTCATATCCTTCTCAAAGGATTTAATCTTACGTACCTTACGTACTTTAGCTCCAGTAAGAGCAGCGTGAAAATCTCCTTGAGTGATCTTCTCTTGAATAACGTTAAACACTCTCCATAAATCATCTCCTTTATCCGCATCTCTTTTAGGGTCTAAAATATCTGTAATAGTCTCTTCATCATATTGAAGCTCTTTTACTCCAGCTCTAATTAACATAGCATCTAATGCCATCTTTCTCTTCTCATCTTCAGTTAAGATTCTGCTCTTCATATCATTCATAACTTGAACTCTATTAGGAAGATCTTCTACAGCTTGACGAACTACATTACGTAACTCAGCAAACGTATAACCTTTATGCTTAATCTTAAAGTCACTAAATTGTTCATCAGCAACTACTAAACCATTCGAACATACTAATCTAAAAATACCAACACTAAACTTAAATGCTTGCATTCCATCATGACTATTAGTCAATAAGATTCTAGGATAAGCATCGTCACCGTCCTGAGAAGTAATCTTAATATCTGGATTCTGAAAGGCAACCATATGCTTTGAGAAGATAGTACCAACTTTCTTTCTACTCTTTCTTTCAGCAGCCTGAACTGGTAGCCATCCTAGCTTTTCTAAATCGTCTATAATAGTTTCAGTATTTACAAATAGATACTTATCACTAACGTTAGGGTTAGTAGGAGCATCTGCAAATACTAGAGGTGATGAGTTTCTAATCTGGTCTTTAGTAAGGTACCCATCTAATCCTTTACCAAAACTTAACATAACATCTTTCATATTTATAACCTTTTAATTTATATACTATAAATATAAGAAATAAAATTGTGACTCACAACTATTTCTTGATAAGTTTTAAAAAATCTTTTGCAACAATATCATGCCACGGCTCACCAAAGTGAGCTAAATCTCTAGCTTTTCCATAGTTTTTGAGTACAGTTAATTCTTGTTTAAAAGTAAAGTACTTTAAGGTAGGGATAGTAATCAAGTTTGTATTTCTACATAAATACTTTAGAGCATCTAAATTTCTATTATAGTTACTTAATTGATTTTCTAAAGTAATTAGAGAACCATCCTGAATATATCTAATGTAATCAACGTATCTGGAAATTCCTATTTCTTTTTCTTCGTAGGTGTGGAGGTTAATGCTTTCCATTATAGTATCCTTTCTACCTTTATGTTCCTTTGCTGTATTTGCAAGCTTAGGAGTAGTTATTACTTCTGTTCTAGAAGCATCTGGAATTAAGCAGAATACATACTTAGGGTTTAACCTAGGAAGAAAAGTTTTAAGTACTCTATAAGTTTGATCAAAAGATGCTCCTGGAATGCCAAGATTAACTAAAGAAAGTCCTAATTTATTAGCTACTTTATAACTAAACGTCTGTTCTAGATTAAGTGCAGTGCCAAAAGTGTTACTACATCCTATAAATACTGCAGACTGTTTGTCTGTTAAAGGAGTTCTAAATCCATATTCATATAGCTTATATGTAAGTTGCTTGAGATGACCATTTTCATCCAACCAGCCAAACTTTTTATGTAGATCTTTTTGGTCTTTAGGGACATAGTCGGAGTAATGAGTACTTTCATTTTTTTCTGAATAGGAATACCTGTCAAACCATTCCATACTAATGTCTTGAGGTGACCCTTCTATATTATCGAAACTAAAGTTCTCAAGATTTTCTACCATACTTTAGCTGCTTCTAATAATTTCCAACAGTCTATTTGCTCATCAGCTAAACCTTCTTTATGTAGATGGGCTAAGCAACTTTCTAAAGCTGTTGTCCATTGACTAACAGGAAGAGAAATTTCATACATACTATCAGCATCCTCAAAAGTAATCTCAAAAAGAAGAGCTGATCTTTTATTTGTTTTCATAGACTCTTCTATAGACTGTATTATAGTACGGGTAACAGCAATAGTTTTATGTTTAAATAAAACATCAAATTCTTTTACTGTATTAAAATGTAGTTTAGCTGCCATTATCCTCTATTTTCTGATATTTTTCTAGCCTTATCCCACACCTTACCTTTCTCTAATGAGCCAGTATCTGAATAATCTATTACGTTATTAGTACCCCAAGCATAAACTGGGCCAAAGTATTCATAAGTCATCATAGGAACATCTACGTTACCTAACTCAGTATATTGAGGTTGAGTTATCTTACGAGGACCATTAAATGATCTAAAGTCTTTCGAAGTAACTCTACGCCATTCATCTTTCATAAAAATCTCTAAAGAACCTGCAACGTTATAATCGTTGATAAGATTCTGTTGCTCTAATCCACCTTTTTCTGCCATAACCTTTATTTTAATTTATACCTTAATATACGATTAATATATTAGAATTCCAACCTATAGTTACTAAACTTTATCATGTAACTAGTCATTTTAGTACCGTTACCGTCTTTGAATTCATATCCTTTTCTAAGAAATCTCTTTACATTACCTGGACCGGCTAAATGTGCTGCTGCTAACAAACCTGACTCTGTAATGTATACACCTCCTACTGTCTGTCCAACGTATTTGCTTATCTGTCTCCTTAGTACCTTTCTATTATGGGTAAGTAGGGCATACATAGCTTCTTCCTGAAGAGATTCATTCTCTAAAAACTCTCTATTGGTTACATTACTATAGCCTAAAGCATTTAGAGTCTTTCTACCAAACTGATACTTACCTAAGTACCCGAATTGATTGACTGCATGATAATTGTTGGATGATTCTCTAAGGCCAATCTCATGTAAAAAGTTAATATGAGTTTTGGCTACTAGCTCCATTTTTGAAGCTTTTATTTCTGGGGTAAATTCTAATAAGGCCAAGGGCCTCTCTGGTTCTAATTCTACTGTTACTACTACTTCATTTCTAGCTGCTAATGTAAAAGCCATCACAAAAGTGGAAGCTAAAAACACAACTAGAGTTAAAATTAAGTTTTTCATAAAATGTTTTTTGATTAAAATAAGTCTAGGAAAGATGTTCCTATCTTTTTCTCTCTGAGCTTTTCGTTTTGCTCTGATTTTCTGACTAGATCGTCAGCTACCTTTCTCTCTAAAGGTTTTTTCTTTTTCCAAGTCGAAAACTTATTATTTTTCTTCTTTTCCATGTTTATAAATAGTTAGAGTCTAGAGATATATTCGTCGCCAGGTCTTTTTTCCTCTTCATAAAGCCCTAATTCTTTTAGATGCTCTATCGTATGTTCATCCATTTCCCATTCAAATTCTTCTTTAGACTTATCTACGTAATGTTCTTGTGCTTGTACTTGATCATCTGTTAAAGGAGATGTAGCATAAAGAAAAGCACAGTTATAACATAAGAACTCTAGATTTTCTAAGTGCCAATTTTTTCTTTTACCATCTTTATGGTTTAGTATAAGCGGTACTTTAGTATCATGAACTCTCCTTTCTGTGAAGCCGCAATGATTGCATTTCTCCTCTATTAAACATTCTTGTATGATCCGATACTTTACTTTCTGAGGATCAAAATGTTCGATTGGAACTCTACCCTCAAGCAGGTCCATAAGAGGAGGTTGTTTCCCAGAATTATTTAGAAATTTAGGTATACCTTTACCCTCTTGATTCTTATGAAGCTCTAATAGAGTTACTCCTTCTTCGTTCTTATACATCTTAGCATATTTCTTATAATGATTATAAGATACATGAAGATACCTGGCTGCTGCCATATTAGAACGAGTCATCTTCTGAGCTCTAAGGATGTCTTCTTTAGTGAGTATTTTTGAAGGACGAGCCATCTAATAATCTATTCCTTCAATTCCTTCTTGATCTTTATTAGGGTCAAAAGAATCATATTCTTCTTCTTTTTCGTCATTTAAGACATTAGTAACACTTTCTTTTACAGATTGAGATACTGCAGATTCATCTGCATCTAGATCTAACATTTCTATGTGTACCTTTTTGCCAGATAATTCAGCTTCTTTCTGAGCAATTGCTCTTGCTCTATCTTGATCCATTATGATTATATCATTAAAAGTGTGATCACCAGTTCCTTCTACAGTAGTAATACCTACCACAGGTTTAGCTGTTGAACAATTAATACATACGTGATAACCCATCTCTTTTCTTTTAGGATGAAGAGTTGGTTCATTACATGCTGGGCAATTTAACATTTGAATACTTTGCATAGTTTGAGTCATATAACCGTTTTTTAATTAGATATAAATATATGAAGAATAGCTCAGACTAGCAACTATTGATTAAACTTTTTTATAACGTTCCAAACGTCATTTGGATCCCTAAAAGGAACTGTTTCTTCCTTTTTATTCTTTTCTACAGTAATAGTACCATCCCACTCTTTATCTGGGACTAGCTGATAGAGGTACATTTGTATTAATGCAAGTTGTTCTTTATTAAAATGCATTTTCATAAGATTTTCAATAACTGCAAAGAACTGATCTTCATATGCTGTCATGTCCATTCCTATCTCTTCTTGCATGAAATCTCTTCTCTCTTCTATAGTACGTATTTGCTTCAAAACAGTAGTAAATAACTTTTTATCCATAGTATCTTTATCTGGAGTTTTAATTTTAATACGGTAGGAAAGAGGGTGTATAGAGAATAACGTTTGCCTAAGTACTTTTTTAGGATCAACCATACTACACTTCTGGGTTAGAGTCTCCGTCGTTGGAAGGATTTTGACCTGATAAAGCTTTTCTTATAATTCTATCGAAATATTCTATATAGATAAAAAATCCTACTATAGTTTTATCTTTAAGATTTCTATCTCTTTCTACCTTCATATCATACATTGCAAGGCCATCAGATAGTCTCTTTTCTAATTCAATAGCAATATCGTTTTGTTCTGTAGGAGTAATAGATCCAAACTCTGTGGGTAAAAACTGTACTTTGACTCCTTTCTTCTGTGGGTCCTCGTTAGTATCAACCTTAAGAACAAAAGTATGTCCTGCAAATTTAACTTTGGCTGCTTCTGAAAGTACGTTTCTGACTAAGTATTCTAAATTCTTCATGCTATTAAGATAGTAAAAAATATTCTATTTACCTATAAATAGTTAAGTTTTCTTTAGGATAGAAGTTTAATATCATAGCTATCCTAGGTTTATCAAAAGGAATACCCCCTCTGTGAAGTGTATAACTATTAAAAGACACTAAAGTGCCAGCGGGTCCTGTAATATTCTTGTATTTTATATCATCAACAGAAATATTTTTTTGTGAAATACCTACTTTATCTGTGTTGTCTAATTTTTCTATAGCTCTGATAGGAGGATCACTAATACAAGTTCCTCCTCCTGCTTCTGATACATCACTTAAATAAAGTATAAATGGAATACAACCTCTAGGATTTTTACTATCAAAATGCCATAGAAGAGAAGGATGTTCGTATTCACTATCTATAGTTCTATTTTCTAAAGTAGGAATAAGTTCTTTAAATCTAGTTCGACGTTTGTCTAGTTCCTGTACTAATTTATTAGGGTATAGTTTTTCGATTCTAATAAAAAGATTACCGAATTTATGATATCCGTCAAAGAGAATAGTATTCACTACATAAGTCATCCTTGTGTGCAAGTACTTTGGAATATAAGTATTGCTATTTTTAATCTCTAATTTTACAGGATTATATGTTAAATTAACATTTAGTCTGTAATGGCTTTTCTCTAGTAAAAGATTTGATTCTAAAAAATAATATAATTCTAATGCTTTATCAACAACAGAAGGAATAAATGAAACTTTATAAGAATCAAGCCTATCAGGAAAATGCCGGAAGATACTCAATTTATCCAAACAGTATCTGCTTAGAGTTGTTTGAACCTTCTGAAATTACTTTATGGTTTACCACATGTCTATTTCTGCTCCATTGATCTATAGACCATTCTAACCTATCGGTTACAAATTCTACTTCCTCTGTGATACCATCTTTTAAGGTAAATTTGACTAAATACTTTTTCATGTTAAAATTGTATTCCTTTAATTTTTTGCCCCTTTGGGCTATGAGAATTATTTTCGTATAGTGAAGGATGTGTTCCCCATTTATAAATATAGGTTTCTGCAGCTGGTCCTTCTGTTGCTTTAAACGCTTCTCCTTCTTTACCGTTTTTAGTAGCAGATGAGCCGAAGTGGTAAAAGTGATGAGCGTGAGTACGTTTGAATTTTAACCCTGCTAGTTCTAACTTAAGAAAGAAATCCCAATCGCATATGAAAGGAGATTGGTACATAGTATCAAATCCTCCTACCATCATATAATTTATCTTTTTCAGAATAAAAGGAAATATACCTCCATCAGGAGTAAACTTTTCCTGTTTTATTTGAGCTTCGTAATCAATAAACTCATCATAATTAAAATCAGCTGGTGATCCTCCAAGGGCTTTAACAGGAAAATTAAATATACCTGGTCCTGTAGGTTCAATTTGATTGATAGTAATCACTTCTCCTTCTTTAACTTCCTTGCTAATGTTGTCCCAACCAACACAAAGAACGTTATCATCGTTAACTATCATAATGTTTTCGTTTAATGCATTCATAACTCCATAATTAAGAGCTGTTTGCATACCTTGGTTGGTCTCTAATCTAAGTACTTTTACTGTATCTTGATACTTAGTTAAAATGTGTTCGCTTTCTTCAACATAGCCGTCTACAATTACAATAATTTCATTATCGTTTTGTACTTGACCTTCTATAGCTGATTTAAGACAGATATCCAGACACTCCGGATTTCGGTAAGTTGGTATTATTAGACTTATCATTTTTCCAAAAACTATATATTCCTTTTTCTAATTCATATTTTGACCATACAAACCTATCTCTCATAGGCTGTTCTTTTGCCCAATTCCACATTTTCGTTAATCCTTGATACATTGATGTACTGTGTTTAAATCCTAAAATGTCAATTGATTTTTTATAGGTTGGTACAGAATGTTTTACTTCATGTCTTTCTTCCAAATGCACAACATTTACATCTTCTCCTATAACTTTACAAAGTATTTTATTTGCTTCTAAAATACTAGTTTCCTCTATACCTCCTAAATTAATTATTTCTTTCGAAGCTTCGGGGGTAATAGCAGCGTTCCATAAAGGTTTAAGTGAGTCATCTATGAAAGAGAATGCTCTTGTTTGTTTACCATCTCCAAAGATAGTCATTGACTCACCGTTTAGATGTTGATACATCCAAATTCCTAATACGTTTCTATACTTATCCCATATGTTTTGTTTAATACCATAAACATTATGAGGACGTATAATACACCAGTCTAGCCCATGTTGTTCACCTGCAATCTGTATATCCATTTCACAGCCGTACTTAGCAACTCCATAAGGGTCAATTGGTTTAGGTGTCTGAGTCTCTTCAAATATTCCTCCGTTACCATGTCCATAAACTGCAAGAGTAGATGTGAATACTAACCTCTTTACTTGATGTTTAATACATTCGTTAACAATTAATGCAGTTACCTTAAGATTATTATCGTAATTATATCCTCTAATAAAAGGAGATAAACCTTCTGCAGCATACGCGGCAAAATGAAAGACATAATAGATTTGGTGCTCTATAAAAATATCTTGAATAGTATCACCAATAATATTAGAGTTATAAAAAACTACTTTAGGGTTAATATTTTCTGTGTAACCTCCTGAGAGATCATCTATTCCTATAACGTTTACTTCCGGTTGATTTTCAATTATCCAGTCAGCTAATCTTGAGCCTAGTAGTCCAGCTACTCCAGTTATAAGTACTGTGTTATGCATATTCATTCCATTTAGTTAAAGGTGATAACCAAGCTGTTTCTCCGTGAGTAGAGTAGCCAGGTATCGGTGTAATTAATAATTCGTTTTGTTCTCTAAGTTCCAGAAACATAGAAAAATCATTAGGATGAGAACCGATAGTATGTTTTCTCAATACTTTTTCTACTCGTTTCAAACTTTTAACCTTTGATGCAAATGTCATAGTAGTACTATTAGTAATCTTCCAATGAGTGCTTTGAGATAAATAAACTCTAGTATCTTCTGCACCTCCCTTACAGTAAGGATTTCCTCCATTAGAAGGATCTAAATACTTATCAGGGTGATCATATAAAGATACGAAACTTGCTCCTAAATTAAAACCTTCTTCTAATATTTTTTTACCTTCAAGTTTATGTAAGTAATCATTTTCAATAAAATATACTATTTCATCGTCCTCAAATTTTAGAGCCTCATCTAATGCTAGATTAAATGTACCTGCTCCATGTCCTATACTTACATAGTTTATAGTAACATGCTTTATTTGAGGCATTTTTACATACTTGTTTATCATAGTTTGAGTTTCAGCTGATACATTATCAGCAAGGACTATCCATTCTGCATCTTTAAATACTTCTACGGCATTTTTAAGACATATTTCGTTATTAATATATTCTGGCTTTACTTTATTATAACCAGCATCTGATATTCTATAAATTATTTTCATTAGTTCCAGTCTCTTATTACCTCTTCCCATTGAGGTAAATAGTTTTTTAATTGATATCTAAGTTGGTTTACACTATTAGTTCCTGGGAATGTATTAACTGCTAACCCTGCTTTCCAGGCACAGTATGGGAAACTAATTTGATCTCTTATACATGTTTCTTGTATTTCTTGCCACCAGATAGAATTAAACTTATTTACTCTATCAGTATTTCGACGAAGTAAAACTCCTGTTTCATATAGCGTAGTAGAAGGGTAGCCTTCTTTAGAGTATTTATCTACTGCTTTTTGAAGTGGCTCTTTAAGTGACTGATCTCTACTAAGTAGGAAACTGGCTTCTTCGAACCAATGTGTTCTTTCTGGGTGTGGCATAAGACATATATCATGTCTAACTAAATACTTTTCTACTAAAGAAAGAGGATTTACTTTAAGAAGCATATTAGAATCTAACCACAGCCAATATTTTACCTCAGGTAAAAATTCATGAATATTAGTCTTTATCTCTCTAGCTGCTAATCTAGGATTACTTACATCAAGTTTAACTGCTTCCCAATTCGTTCCAGAAGCAATATCAGGACGATTAGTAAACAGTTTATATTCAACTCCCTCAAAAAAAGGTTGATCTACTAATTTAGTAAGTTTTTTATCACCACCAAAAAATGAGGCATTAATTACTGTAATCATACTTGCTTTTTAATATTATTTTTCTCTATTAACAACTCTACCATTTTATCTAAAGAAAGTATTGAATCAGAATCAGAGTAGGATAAAGCAGGAGTAGGATGTGCTTCTACAAAAGCTCCAGTATAACCAAAAATACCAGCTGCCTGAAAATATTTAGCAGACAAAGATGAATTACCTCCTGTACGTCCATTAGGTTTTAGTAGTTGGGCAGAATGAGTACAATCTAAAATAACCTTATCAAAATGCTCTTTAAAGAAATCTACATTTGAAAAATCTACAATAAACTGAGAGTAGCCAAATGCTGTTCCTCTTTCTGTTAACCATACTTTGCAATCTGGATTAGTAATTTTTAGCTTATCTATACCTTTTACCATATTAAGAGGAGTCATCCATTGACCCTTTTTAATATTTACTGTGTTAAAATGTTTAGCTGCTTCAACTAATAAATCTGTCTGTCTGCAAAGGAAAGCAGGTATCTGAACTACGTCGATAATGTCGGCTAACTTTTCAACTTGAGAAGTTTCATGAACATCTGTGGTTACTTTTAAACCAGGAAAATCCTTTTTAAGTTGTTTAAAAATTTCCAGTCCTTTTTCAAGACCTGGTCCTCTTAGTCCTTTAATGGAAGTTCTATTGGCTTTATCAAAAGAACCTTTAAAGTAAAACTCTTTATCTTTTACATATGGGTATACTGTATCTAAAACTTTAAATGAAAGCTCGTATGTTTCTAAGCTACAGGGTCCTATTATAAAAGTATTCATACTTCTTCTATACGTTTTGTTTTATCACAAATCATAAGATCGTAATTAGGCTTATGTCCAATTATTAACTTATGATATTTTGCTCCCCAGGTTCCAAGTTGCTTGAGAGTAAGGCTATAGAACTCAGTCCTTCTTTCTTTATATACAGTTCCTCTTGCTGTATAATATGTTATTTTATGACCTTCATCATATAGGTCATTTATTTTTTTTATGTTAATCCAAATAGGCCTTGCTAAATGGTATTCTCTAGGATGATCTAAATCATAATCGCAGATAGTTTCATCTATATCTACATATATGTTCATTCGCTTACTGCTCTTCCTTTATCTGCCTCCCAATCTTTTTCTGGTCTAACTTGTAGGTTAGTAATCCAACCTCCTTTAATCGTGTTAAGATCTACATCGTATTCATCAGCAAACATCAGTAATGCATTAACATCTTTTGGAAAACAAGTTCCTCCGTAGCCTAATTTACCGTCTGGGCCAGGAACATGTAAGTGACTGTCTCCTATTCTACTATCTGATGCAAATCCATAAATTGCATCTTTCCAATCCGCACCAATTGCATCTGCTAGAATTTTAAATTCATTTATAATCGATACTTTAGTGGCAAAAAATGTATTGTTCATATATTTTATTAACTCAGCAGTAACAGAAGTCGTCTCTATAATATGACGGTTCATAAATCTCTGCTCAAACAATGCTCTTACCTTTTCTGTATGTTCTTTTTTACCACCTAAGACAATTCTAGCTTGAGTTACCATATCTAACTTAGCGGTTCTCTCAGTTAAAAATTCAGGGGAGAATATAATATTTAACTCAGGATATTTCTCTTCTAATTTACCTGTAGTACCAGGTATAACTGTGGATTTTATTATGTAGATAGGGTTAGAAACAGCAGAGTCAAATACTTTTTCTATATAGGATGAGTCTTGTGATCCATCTTTACGCATTGGTGTTGGCACACAGACAAAAACGTAGTCACATTCATTTACTTCTTCTAATGTATGTGTAGCTTTTAGAGGATCTAAATCATAAACCCTTAGGTCTGTTGTTGGTGAAAAAGCAAATGCTTGTGCTTCACCTACGAATCCGTTACCTATTACTCCTACTTTATACTTCTTCATATAATTTTTCTCCTAGTTTAAATTGCCATTCATAGTCTATATCAAATGCTTCTAGCTCTGGTATTGAATATAATATAAGATTTTCTTTTTGAATATCCACCATAAACTTATTATTTTTTATCAAATCCATCCTGGAAGCATATAGGCAATGGGCAGCTTCATAGGTAGGTTCAACGAACTTAGTATTCATAATATCTAAATCACCAGGCCAAGGAGTAATTAAATCACCTTTTTTATCCCAATAATAATTCTTCTTTTCAATAACTGCAAATAAGTTCTCTTCTTCTTGTTTAATAAACTTGTCTACAAAGGCATCAATAGAACGTACAGATAAAAGAGGATTGCAACCGCTGATAAGAATGCAATATTTGTAAGGAAGTTTATCATGCCATTCATAAATCTTTTTAATATCGTTTTCACTATTTGCTGATTCTATACTTCTGTTAAAAGTTCTTATGTTACGTTTAGTATTAGCCTCAAAAAATAACTCTTCTTCATGAACTGATGCTATAATATTTTCTGAAGGAATTAGATCTGACTGTAAAAGCTTGTCTAAAATAATACCGAAAAGATTAGAACCTCCAAAAGGTCTTATCATTTTGTTAGGAACCCTTTCGCTTTTTAATCTAGCTTGGACTATAAACGCTATGTCTTCAATCTGTTTCAACCTCTTAATTTCTTTTTTGCACCTATTTCAGATTCTTCTAACTTTATGATACCGTCACCATAAGCTTGTTCTAGTTCTCTTACTCCATTTACTAATTTAAACAAACCCCAAGGTGTAACAGAGCAAGAGTGATCACTACCCCACATATTTCTATCTAAGGTAATATGTCTCTCTAATATTTCAGCTCCTAAGTATACTGCAGCTACAGAAGTACCTAAAGTAAGTTCGTGCCCAGAATATCCAATTTTATATTTAGGAAAGAAATCTTTAAGAGTTTGAATTGCTCTTAAATTTAATTGATCTATTGGTGAAGGGTAAGCTGAATTACAATGAAGTATTTCTAGTTTTATAGATTTATTACTTCTGGATTGCTCTTCTTCTATAAACCTTACTGAATCTCTAACTTCATTAATCGTAGACATTCCTGTGGATATAATAACCTTATCGAACGATTGCACAGCAGCAGCAAGAAGAGAATGATCAGTTAATTTAGCTGAAGGGATTTTAATAAAAGGAAGATTGTATTTGCTTAAAAAATGTAAAGAACTTAAATCCCAAGCAGATGCTGACCATTCTATTTTTCTATCCTTACAGTGATTATCGATAGTATTATATTCATCTTCATTAAATTCCATCTTATGTTTATAATTTATATAAGTCATTTTACCCCATGGAGTATTTTTTGGAAGGTATTTTTGACTGTGAGGAACACAATCTTCAGGGCTTCTTTTTTGAAATTTAACTGCATCACAACCAGCTGAGGCTGCAATATCTATAAGCTTTAGAGCGTTATCTAAACTACCATTATGGTTTATTCCTATTTCAGCAATTATATATGTTTTATATTTCATTCTTCGGAGTTGTTGTTATATACAGATCTTTATATGAATCGTACATTAAATAATTAAGAAGGAGTTTATCTTTCTCAAGGTACTCATCTTCTATCAATTTAGTTCCATGTAAACTGTACCAAGGATTCTTGAAAGGAATAAGATAATTTACTACTTCTCCTAACCATCTACAACTTACATTGATAACTTCCTTTTTGCTATTATCAGCAAAATCTTTCATTATAGTAGAACCCTCTAAAGGAAGGTAAAATCGATTCTCACCAAAAGTTTTAAAATCTTTATCTGAGTCTAAGGTGCCTGGGTACCTATCAATATAACTCTTATAAAATTTAAGGAGCTTTTGGTAAAAGTCCTCTTCTGTAAGCCCAAATATATTTACTAGAGTCTCAGGAGACGAAGCATAAATCATGTCATCATAAAAACTACTACCTGAATCAGTTGTGTAGAGTATATCGTATGGGTGATTAATCTTTTCTATATCTCTTACATTTAAGTGCCTTTGAGCATAATCAAACATATGGATTAAAACCTTGAAAAATTTAGAATGAATCCATTTAGAATCTTGCATAACAAATTTTGAACTTAACCTAAACACTAATGGGAACAGTAAGTCGCCTTCAGATTTATCTTCTTTATTAAATCGATGATAGATATAACTAAACGTTCTATGATGTGAATAGAAATATACTAATCTTTTAAAGTGATGAGCGGAGAAAAAAAGATCTTTTCCTAATACACCATCAAAATATCCAGGCTTAGTAATACCTAAATCTTTTAGTAGTCTTTGTGATATATCTATTATGCCTGTATCTTCGTACTTATCTTTAGTAAGTATTAATTCTATGTTTTTGTATTTTCCTGTTTCCGAATGGGTATGTTTAACTAAAGCACCTATAAATACTCCGTTAAATCTTACGTCCCAAGTATTAACTACTAGATATGCTTTGTCATGAGATAAAGTAGTACGTACATTCTCTATAAATTTTAAGATAGAGTGATTGAACCCAAAAACTAACCCAGGGACTGTCCATACTATAGGTATTTTTTTACCTTTAGTCACACGGGCGTAGTCAATATATTCCTTTAAAACCCTTTGATTCATAACTTATGTTAATTGAGAACTTGATCTCTTTATTTTATTTAACTTAGAGTCTTTTGTTTTAGTTATAGTTATAAAATTATTATGTAGAACTATTTTTTTAACTTTTACTAAGTTAGTTAAGGATGCGTAAATATCATCTAAGTTGTTATTTGATTTAATTACAATCATACCTCCAACAGAAATATAGCTATAGAGAACTTTAATCATATCAACTGATATTTTATCGTAATTGATAATAGCAAAAGCAATCTTCTTAACTTCCTTTAAATGTTCCTCACTTAGTTTTTCCTTTATAAGTTTAGACTTAGTTCTAATTCTATTTTGTATTTCATTACTAAAATCATAAGCTGGTTGCCAAGGAGAGGATGGAAAACTATCTATAATAAGATACTCTCTTGCAATTGCTTTAGAAGAGTTAACTAGATCTATATATTGAGTAGCATTATTTAACCCAGGAAAAGAAGCATCTATAATACTACCATCAATTAAATTGCACTGCTCTAAAAAAGTATAATAATTCATATATATAAATAGTCTTTTACATTAAACTTTTATCTCTTAGAAGTTGCCATCCTTCTTTTACTTTATTATCAAAGAACTTAAACATATTAGTTCTAAAGTTCAAAGGATTACTTACCCATAAACTATTATTATCATCCCCATATTGATTTCCTTTAAGGCTACCCCATAGCTCTTTGTTGCTTCTAGGATGAGGAGGAACATATGTGTTAATGCCTTCTTTTTGTAACTGAAAGGATAAGTTCATATCTTCTCCATAATTAAATGGAACGTCTTCTACTCTCCAAAAATACTTTAACCAATCTTTTTTAAAGAACCAACTGTGACAACAGAAGTCTACCTGGGTAGTTTCTGGGCTAGGGTTACACCAACCTACTTCTGTATAGTTATCTTTGTAACGAGAATTGCTTTTAAAGATGATTCCTTTAGTACCGTAGATACCTTCTTTAATTTTAAATTGTTCGATACAGTTTTCTATATACATCTTACCAGGTATAGTATCATCGTCAATTATACAGATAAATTCACTATTAGCAGTCTTAGCTAAATTGAATCTTTCCCAAACACCTTTTCCGATTTTAGCTGAGTCGTCAAATAATATTTCGTTAACTTTATATGTTTGTGATTCTATAGCAGAAATCTGTTCCGGCAGCAGATGAGTTCTTTTATGTTTAGATAGAATTACAGTGACCATTATAATAAGGTATCATAGTAGTTATTTTGCTTTTCTTGTCTTACTATATCCTTAGGGTGATACAAAGATAGTTCCTCTTTAGCAGGTAATGGAGCATAAGTTTTAAATCCTTCTAGCTTTTCATGAACTTTATTAACCCATTTAATATCTGGTTTATTCTTCCATATACGCCATTGATAATCTGGCCAGTTTACCCATTCATCTTCATTTACATTCCATCTCCATTTATCTATATGTTCTTGAGTTAACCCATCAACTGTATTTACTCTTGGAACTAAATAAACTTCATTATCCGGATTGCCTTCTAGTATAACAGGTAGTGCAGTAATGAGAGATTTGTGTGGAAACTCATCAGCATCTATCTGAAAGATATAGTCTCCTTTGCAGTATTCTGTTAATTTATTTTTCCAATCAGCAAAGTGTCCATCAAAAAATCCTCGCCAGAATTGTACGTTGGGTAGTATATTTTTTTTTGTGAGCCATGTAGCTATTTCTTCGTCACCATTTTTTTGATCGTAGAGTATAATAATTTCATCCTGCTTTCTTTTTGTCTCAATCAAAAGATTAACAAGTTTTTGTATTTCTACAAATTCATTACAAACTGTTATTGCATAACTTATTTTCATAGTGAGTATATATAATCCTTTAATTTATCATTAGGATTCCAATTTAATTTGTCTTTTGCATCGTCATTTATTCTTAACGTTTCTCTGTAATTACCTGGTCTATCGTCTGTGTGGTACCTATGAGTGTTAAACTTATCACAGAACCAATCTGCTACTTGATTAACACTATAGTTTTTGCCGGTACCCAGCTCCCAAGCATCTGTATGTATCTCGTCTGAGTTCATTATTCTAATAAGACCGTCAACAATATCATCTACATGAGTAAAATCTCTTCTTTGTTCTCCATCTCCTACTATAGGTATAGGATTATTGTTTCTCACACAGTCTTGCCATATACCTAATACTGTACCGTTTTTAGGATCTATTAATTCATTAGGTCCATACACATTATAAAATCTTGCTATTTCAACTTCTTGCCCTAAACTAAACCTAAACTGCTTACACAGCTGTTCCCCTATGAACTTTGTATTAGCGTAAGGAGAACATTCAGGTTCTTTATGTCTTGAAGATGATCCGGCATATACTACTTTAGCTCCTTTTTTTTTAGCAAACTCTAACACACTATGAGTACCTACAACATTAGCTTCAAAGTACTCTTTATATTTTGAGTAGGAAGGATTGATTCTTGCTCGGGCTGCTATATGATATATTTGATCAATCGTAATATTCCATTGTTGTAAATCTCTTATATCTACTTTAGTATATCTAACACTATCAATATGATTAGATTCTAAACCTGTACTGTAATCATCTACTGAGAGGATATCGTGACCTTCCTTAGCTAACCTCTTTATAAGATTAGTACCTATAAATCCTGCTCCTCCGGTAACAAGGATTTTATGTTTCATAAAAACCTATTACTTCTAAAGCATCCATAAAATCTTTCTGTGAATATTTTTGAGCATTTTTAACATCCATTTTAAAAGTTTGACCTGCAGGGAATTTACCAGAATTAATTTCTTCTTCTGTTAACGGTATAGCTTTGACTGCAGACCATTTCCAATCTTTTGTTGTTGACCCATCAATAAACACCATACCTTTTTCTGGTAGCGTAATTATAGCTGGGAGCCAAACTTTCTTATCTTTATCTTCGAACATTAAATCTTTATATAGCTCAGGAGAAGTTTCTAAAACATCATTAACAGCTTTGCTGCCTTTAGTCATTAGAGTAGATGTAGTAAACCCACTTCCGAAACAAAGCCATGTTGTAATTTTTTCTCCATCTTGATCGAATACCTGTTCATAACAGGCATTACTGCCAAAAGGTCCTTCTACTAATTTGTCTTTCATGATAGTTTAGGTAAATTAAGTTTAGGTAAATTTAATTGAACTTGTTCTGGAAATTCAGGTACGTTCTTGTCTAGTGAAATTTTTAGAGCATAAACCATATTGTCAAAAGAAAAATTATCTAGAATAAATCTTCTCTGTTTCTTGCCGTTAACTAAAAGTTTCTTATAATTTTTAAATGATTCTTTAAATGCTTTTCCTACTTCTACAACGTTGGGAGAAAACCAAGATGATTCTTTAATAATCATATCCTTTACTATTGCTGAGTCGTCAACTGGTTTAAGTTCTCCTCCTATCAGTATAGATTTATCTGCTTTGAGAAAATCAATCTGCCCTGACCAGCCAGAAGCTATAATAGGTTTACCAGAAGCAGCAAATTCTAACAAAGGTCTTCCAAATCCTTCTCCTTTAGTAAATGAAACCATAGTTTTAACTTTAGGATGATTATATAAATCATTCATAGTTTCATCACTAGTTTCTCCATGGAATAGATAAATATTAGGAAGCTTACCTCTAACTTTTGATCTTATCTCGTCAATTTTTGTTAACAGTCTTTCTCTATCTAAAATAGAACTCCCAACTGTAGTAGCTTTTAAAATTAATGCAGGTTGTTTAGGTTTGTTCTTAAAAGATTCTAAGAATGCTTTTACTAAGAATCCTACATTTTTTCTGTCTTCACCAAACTTACCTTGCATCCAATGACCTACAAATAAGTAACAGTAGTCTTCTTTAATAGAAGATAAATCTAAATTAGAATCAGTTTCAAAGTATTTAGTAATATCTAAACCTTCTAGTAAAACTTCTACAGGGGTTTCAAGAGATATAGTCTTAACTGTTTTATTATTTTTATCCTTAATTTCTGCTTTAGTCTGTTTGAAGACGTTAGCTGAATGAGTAGATGAGGTAAGTATTAGATTCATTCTATTGCAACCTTCTATCCATGTTGGGTGGACTAAATTTGTTTCCATACCTGCAGTGACTCCTATATTATATTCACCGACAGGTTGAAATTCATTAGGAACTGTTATCTGTATCCACACTTTAGGTTTAGTTGTAAGGTTAGGAATAATTTTAGATGTTAATTCAGATTCTTCATGGTCTTTAAGATATCCGTATCTAGTATTACCCCAACGTTGAGATAGAATTTTTACATCATATTTATCCAACTTTATTAATGCCTTTACAAAGTCTCTAGCTCTTGCACCATACCCACTATAGGTATCTATCGGACAGCTTACTACTGCTAATGGTTTACTCATATTAATAACCTGTTAATTTATGTTCAACATATTTTGATTCCAGTTCACCTACTTTAATGATGTCGAAATCTTTTCTAGGAACGAATTTATCTAATGTTTCGTTCATACAGCTAACTATATTTTTAGTCATATTAGTTGCTGACATTTGAGCCTCGTCAGATAGAACCCATTCCCTACCTTTTAAACCTCTACTTAGTCTTTCCTCTTCACCCAACATATAAACTTTATATATAGCATTAGCTAAATCTTCTGGTGAGCATCTATCATCAAAAATATAAGGAGTTAAAGGAGACCCAGCCAGAGATATGTTAGAAGGGTAAACAGGTTCTGCCCATTCGCCATGCTCCTTATAAGTACCTCTATGATTAGAAGGAAAGTCCGGAGAGAAGTCAATCCAGTCTCCTTTATCATCTACAAATCTACATTGATCCTGCATTCCTCCTGTAACATTAGGTATAATCATCGTACCTGCCATCATACTTTCTGTCAATGATAGACCCCATCCTTCATTAGAAGAAGGAAGCACAGTAACATCTGCTACATTATATAAAAGATTCATTTGCTCCGGTGCAAGCTTATCAGTAGAGAAGTAAATATTAACATATTCTGGATCAGTTAATGCTTCTTTTACAGCTCTTAAATCTGTACCGTGATCTGATTTAATTTCGGTTTTCATAAGAAAAGCACATTTCTTAGCTTTTTCTTTACCGATAAGGTCACAGAAAATTTTATAAGCTAAAATTGAATCTGCAGGACGTTTTCTATGTATATTTCTAGAATTAAAAAAGACAGTAAAATCGATATCTTTTTTATTAAACAAATTAGATTTAAAATCTATAAACTTAGAATAGTCTGGATTATCTTTTAATATAGGATGAAACATTTTTTGATCTATTCCATGAGGAACATACTTAATTATTTTATTTTTAGCTTTATCACCTAATACTATTTCATTAATGTTTTTTGTCTGTTTAGATATAGACATAAGAAGATCTACAGATTCATAATAAGACCTGTTATAGTTAGGTGCAGGATAGTCATCCCATATATTTAACCACATGATTGGAATTTTACTTCTTATCTCTCTTTCTATCTCAAATAACCATATCCAATATCTAGGATCAGTAAAGATAAAAATAGCGGCAGGCTTTTCACGTTCAAGTAACAACCTGATAGTCTGAGCATCACCATACCCATTACTAGGCATAACTTTAATATCAGCATCTTTAATGCCTAGACGTTTATTAACGTCTTCTGAAATGTCTAATACCTTACCGGTTTCTGGATGTTTAAGTGCTGCGCCTAGATTAAACCAATTGAACTGATGTGCTGAGTTTAATACAAACTCTCTAGCCATAGTTGCTATTCCGGAGTGCATTCTAATATCATCACAGAGTAGAAGTATTTTTTTTCTATCTGCTTTAGGAATATAACCTTCTATCATTTATTTAACTTAATATTATTAACTTTGTGTACTCTATCTTTAAAATCGTTATCAGTAAGATACAAATAAATTGCACGATCAGCAAGCTTTTTGAAGGAAAAATTATCTTCTAAGCAAGCCATTTTAAATTTATCGAAAAGAGGTTGAGTAATTTTAACTGAGGTAAGCTTTTCTTGTTTTGTCATAACTGTTGATTAATATATACTTATATAAATATATATGTTTTACAGAATCGAATTGCAATGTTCACATTTACCAAACGGATTAGTACATTCATAATCTTTATCCTGATAGTCTCCGTTGTCGTCAAGAACGTCTGAGATAAATTTATTCATAGACTCTATAACCTGTTTAGTTTTTCTAGGTCCAGATGATGGACTGAATTGCTGAACTCTTTTTTGCATAGAAGCAAATTCAGCATCTTTAGGTACTCTTCTCTTTACTATAAAAAACTCTACATCTATCTTATCTTTATCTATTCCAAATTGCTTTGCAAAGAACTCTCTGTATAAAATAACCTGAGCGGTAAGATTAGGATTCTTCTTTTGATTCTCTCTCCAACCTGAGGTAGAAGTTTTGATATCAACTATCGACCATCTATCCGTATTAGGGTGATAGAATACTAAATCGACTAAACCTTTAAACACTACGCCAGGGCGTATCTCTTGGTATAAGAGCGTCTCTATGCCAGCCAATTGCATAGTCTTAGTACTAAAGTATGCACCTCTTTTCTTTTCCAAAAAGTCTAATATATGTTTACCTTCAATCCAAAATTGAGTTAGCTCTTCTTGAGTAGTAAAGTGCTGATGGTTCATTTGAGCTTTACCTTGCTTGTAAGCTTTTATCATATTCTCATATAATAATTGATGCTTATCCATTTCATTAGCAGTCTTTACTTTATCATGGTACATAGTCTCAAGCCATGTCTGCATAGTCTCGTGAAAAGCTGTACCAAAAGTAGTATAGATATTTTGAGTAAAAGGAATTTCTTTCCTAAGGTACATCTTCTCCCACAGCTTAGGACATTTATTATATGTACTAATAGAGCTGTATGAAATATGTTTATTCTTAGAAGGAGATTGCTTGATCTTACTCTCCCAGACTTTCTTTACTAGAGGGTTTGTCTTGTTTTTCGAGTCTAGATAAATCTTCTTTGGCATAACTTTTTAATTTTTCAACATATAACGTAGCGTCCATTAATTCTTCCTGTAGGTGAGTAAGCCAATCTACAAGATTTAAATCATCTCTTTCTAACGTTTTATTGTATTTTCTGATCCCAGTCTGAGATCTTTGTTCAAACTTTTCTTTAACGGCTTGAACGTATTTGTCTTTCTGCATTGGTTCGTCTACTGTTACTATAATGTCTCCTGGATACATATTCATAATACAATATAAGAAAAAAAACTATAAGTACCTAATTGTATCGTCGTCTTTTTTAACTTTTCTTTCTTTACCATCTGAGTATAGAACCCTATGTTGGGAAGGACCTTTTTGAAGTATTTTAACTGGTGTGATAGGTTGTTCTTCATCATCTACAACCTTCCAGTCTTCCGGAACCTCTACTACTTCAGCATCTACTTCTATTTCATTAATATCTTCTTCTTCATCTAAATCATCCCATAAATCAGGCTCTATTTCATCTTCATATTCATCATAGAGATTCTTTTTGTTAGCTTGATCAAAGGCAAAGTTAGCTGCTACTACTAATGATATAGCCAGAGGATCAAATACAAATATAATAACAAGTAATAAGATATTAATAATCTTATCCATTGGTGTTCCAGTAAGTCCTGATAGATATTCTAATGGTCCTAACTCTCCTGCTACTTCAGTATTGTTTTCTAACTCTAATATAGCTAACTGGTATTTCTGTAGGCTATCAGCTACCTGTTCTCTTTTCGCTTGAACAGTTGCTCTATTTTCTTCTTCAACATTAATACGACTTTGGGATAATCTAAGTTCGGCAGTACTAACTGTTGATCGAAAGCCTGTAGATGATGTCGTGTCTCGTACTTGAATCGAGGTCGCTTTCGCACCAGATAGAGTAGAAATGTTATTAGAGATTCTTTCAAGTTCACCGTCATACCTTGCCACATCCTTTCCATAAAAATCTGTCTTTTGTTCTAAAAATGCTACTTGATTATTCTTAACTGTTAACTGTCTGTAAGTATCTTGATATGCTGCACTTAAAAATCCGTATATACCCATACTAGTAATCAATACTAATACTACGGCAGCAATAGAGAGATACGTTCTAAGAAGCTTATTCAATGTGCTCCAATATTGGTATAGAAGAGAAGCGATTACAAGTTTAGCTACTTCTAATGAACCAGCCATTATTATTACTTCAAATGTTGCTCCTGCAAATAGTTTAGATAGACCGCTTACTGAATAGAAAGCAGCTGAGGCAGATACCGACAGTGCCGATATCGCTATGATAGACGGAAATATATTACGCTGAATTCTTTTTATCATTGTATAATTAGTAAAGCTGTTGCTACTGCGCCAACTGTTGCACCAATCTTGTACAACTTCTTAGACCTAGCCTGCTTTTTAAGCTCTTTCTGTAACTCTTTAGAAAGCTCATCTGCTTTTACCATTTGAGAATCTTTTTTCTCGATTATAGACTGATAGTTTTCTACTTGCGTTTTAAGATTCGCTACTAACGTTCCTTGAGTTAAAAGTTTATCGTTAGTTTCAGTCAATATTGCCTGCATTGTCTGCATTTCTTTTGATAGCCCATCAAACTGAATCAGATCCTTAATTACTAACTTAGCTACTGGCTTAGTTAATTGAATCTTTGTACTGTCTGTAACGCTTTGCGAAAAAGAGCTCCAGCTCATCATCACCGAAAAGATCAACAGCATCAAGCTGCTTTTGTGTTTCCCTCTTAATAACATAAATTCTAGAATTTAATTTTTTTATTCTTACATCAGATTCATTTAATTTTACCTCTAAAGAATCTGCCTGTAGTTCTAATATATCATTTTTACTATGTAAAGAGTCAACTTTAGCTTCTAGCTCTTGTATTATTCTTTCATAGTTTTCAACATCGGTTTTTAATTCATACCTTGTAAATACAACAGTATAAATTATCCAACCTCCTATTGCTAATAGTATGTAAGGTAGTATTTTCTTTAACATAATCATAATATAGTAATAATATTTCAATTACGCAACTAAAGCTTTCTTAAAAGCAGTCCAATCGAATGCTTTACCAGGATCAGTTTTACCTTTACCCTTACCTCTTACATGATCTCCTGATACGTCTGAATGTCTTACCACTCTAGATGCAGGAATATTATACTGCTTCATCCAATACTTAAATACTTCTACTGTAGTGTCGAATTGAGCTTTAGAGTAAGTTCCTTTCTGGTTAATCTTTTTACTAAATGAACCGTAGTCATTTACTCCTGGAACTAATAACTCTATTCCAAGATAGTGAGAATTTAAACCAGATACACCCTCATGTAAAGATTTTCCTGCATGAAATGCTTTTCCTGGTGATGGTATCATCTTATCGTAAGTACCATCAGGTTTGATAAAACCATGTACACTTAATCCTAACTCTTTAAGAAAGTCTTTAGCATATAGCTTCTTACCTTCCCACATTAAGTACTCACTCATAGAGTGTACTATAATTCCTTTTGGTCGTATTGGCATCTTAGTATAAGTTATCTAGTTCGTCATCTGGTTCATTACAGTCAGGGCATGGAGGGCAGTCAGCTGGTGCTGCGTCTGGTGCTCCATCCATATTCATATCGTTTCCATTAAACCAGAAATCAATGATACGTGAATAAGAACCTAAAAATGCTCCAAGTACCAGTAGTAGTATTTCTTTCCACTCTTGATTGATAGCAGGGGTGTTCCCATCACCTAATATAGCTGTACCTATTCCTAGCATTATTAGGAAAAATGTAGCTAATACAACAGAGGTAATTACAAATCTGTTTCTATTAGCATTTTTTTGTTTTTGTAGTTTATGGTTTTCCATTATAAATTAGTTTATTAATATAAATAGTTAAAAACTTAGTCTTCCTCCTATAGTGAAAGTTTTCATAGTAGGAAATTCAGGTGCCGTAGATTCTATAATGTTAACACCGACATTTATGCCAAACCTTTGAGTAAGTTTATAGCTAAAGTTAGAACCTGCTATAATCATAATATCTTTATTGTACATTTTATCATGCTTAAACATATCAAACATAAAAAAAGGAGAAGAAGCTGCTAACATTGGACTAATTCCTATCTTATCAGTAAGTTGAAATGATTTAGTATAGAAGCCTGTTAACGATACTCCTAAAAACTGATTATCAAAATATAATAATCCGTCAAGTACATCTACTTCGTTTGTAGTTAAGCTAGTACCTAAAGCTATTCCTGCTACTGAACCTTTTTTGCCTAAGAACGTCATACTATGATTCATCATTACCATATAAGTAGTAAACATCTTCATAGCTCCTACTGATGCTGAATATACCCTGCTCACTCTTCCTTCTTTATTAATATGAACCTTAGAATAGTTAGCAGTTAACATAAACTGATTAAGGTTATCATATACCATAGCATTCAATCCATATGTCTTATCACCCATTAATGATGATTGACTTACACCGAAAGTAACTGCTTGTTGAAATTCTCCTGTTGGTAACTGTTGAGACATTGCATTGGCTGTAACGATAGGAGGAGTAAGGTTTCGTTTTTTCTTTTTCTTCTTATCGTCTTCCTCTTCATCCTCGTTACTGCTTTCCTCTTCTGACTCTTCTTCTTCACTATCTTCATCTTCGTCGGATTCTGATTCTTCTTCTTCAGTCTCCTCTTCAGATTCCTCTTCTGAGCTCTCGTCAGATTCTTCTTCGCTTGATTCTTCATCTGTTTCGTCTGTTTCTGATTCTTCTTCTGTTGACTCTTCCTCAGTAGTTTCTTCAGTTGATTCTTCTTCGGTAGATTCTTCAGTAGCTTCCTCGGTTTCTGATTCGCTTGATTCTTCGGTACTCTCTTCAGTAGATGTTTCTTCTACATCCTCTGTTTCTGTTGACTCATCTGTTGATGTTTCTTCGGTTGATGAGTCTTCAGTAGACGTTTCATTTGAGCTATCTTCTGTAGTCGTTTCTTCGGTTGTAGAAGTTTCTGATGTTTCGTTAGAAGATTCTGTAGTCTCTGTTGATGACGTATCAGTTTGTTCTGAGCTTGATTGCGTCTCTGTCGTTGATTCTTGATTAGTACTGGATGTTGAGTTGTCAGTTCCCGTGCTAGTATTATCTGTTCCCCCAGTAGGTTGACTTTCAGTACTAGTAGTAGGATTCGCTGTGCTAGTATCTGGACTAGTAGTTTGAGGTGCTTCTGTAGTTGGGGGAGGACTAGTTGTGGTAGGTGGTGCATTCGTCGTCGGTGTTGTCGGAGCAGGCGTAGCAGGAACAGCTGGTGTTGGTGTAGATGCTGCTTGTGCTGCAGCATTAGTAGCTGCCTGTGTTGCTTGCTGCGTGGTTTGTTGAGTCGTTTGCTGTGTTGCTTGTGCTCCTGTAGTTGTAGTTGAACAGGGGCTGAGGCTTGTCCACCATAAATAGGTCTCTTCTAACCAAGCCTGTAAAGTCCCGTTTTGAAAATCTTGTGATGTAAATACTTTTGACCTATTATAAAAAGCTACTACTGTCTGTCCATTCATAGGTACACTAAAGACATTTACGGCTCCAGTACATCTATCTACATAGGTTTGAACAAGGGCTTGTGATTGACCCTTGAACATCCCCATCGCAGTAAAAAGTATAACCAATAGTAACTTTTTCATAACAATTACAATTAATGGTCAAAGATACCCTTACGTATCATTCTCTTTACAATCTTAGCTACAGCTGTCTCTAATGCCTTTCTAGTAGTAACACCAATAGAAGAGCCATTAAACTTTACTTCGTCTAAATTGTCTGAGTTTGATAATGTAAGTTCTCTTGTGGTAACAGCTTTTCCTAATCCAGAACCTGTCATATAGAGTCCTGTTTCAGCATCTACTGCTCTTATCTGTAAACCTAATCGAGTAACGAGTTTATTTTTAACTCCATCTTTCAAGTTTACCGTTTCATCTTCAGATACAGAGTAGTCATATACTTCTACGTAAATAAAATATTTAGCTAGAGTAATCTTACCCATTATATCTGTCTGATTGGCTGTAAAGCCTTTTTGAGATGCTTCATACTGTTTTACCATTCTATCCTTAATGGCATCTCTAGTCTCTACAAATTCAAATCTCCATGTTTCATCTAAGAAAGCAACAGTTATGTTAGTTAGACCTAAGCCTACTCTATTGTCTCTTAGTTCAGGATACTGTTGTAGTACGTCTTCTGTAACACCTATATTAAGTAAGGCAACTGGTACTGGATCACCGTCATATTCTGGAATCGAAAGAATTGAGGTTCTTTTTTCGAAATCCGCTTGATAATCTTCAGTTGTTGTCTTACCAATAACTTGAGCTGAGGTATAGCTACATACTAAAAGTAGTATAGCTAATAGTCTTTTACCCAAGGGTATCGAAGATGCCCCAGGTTGCGTTACTAAATGCTGTAGGATTGGTAATAAGTTCGTAAATTATCATACCAATACCTGATACAGATAGTGTCATAAGAGCGACTATCCATACAGACATAAAAATTGCTAAACTTTTTTCAGAAAAAGTTGTCGCATCGGAATAAAGTTCTTTTATTAAAGAATAAGGGTTAATGTAATTGTTCATAGTTTTTGTTTTTAATAGTTACTTTTAACTTTACTACGAGATCGAAGGTTGCCGCCTTCGGTCTCTTTTTTTTACTGCGAGTACTCTACCAATCTATCTTTTTCTTTCTTTTTTCTGTTTCAGATAGTTTGGGTTTTGGTTTAACATACACCTTCTTTACGATGGTATCTTTTTTTACTTCTTGTTGAGGAATATTAATTGTGATATTAGGTTGAGCTGCTGGAGTAACTACTTCTGTTTCAGTAGGCTCTTCTTCTCCTCCTTTCATTAGTTTATTAATCAATAATCCTCCTCCTGTTGTTATAGCAAGAGTTAATACTCCTAATATTGCTTTCTTAATATCGTCCATATATTATCCTCCTAATTGTTCGGGTGAACATCCATTTGCATCTACACTACTTATTTGAGTTATAGGTGTATCTGGACATTGATCCAATCCATTCATTACTCCGTCATAATCATAGTCAGCTCTAAATACTAACAGTGCTATACCTTCAGAGATCTGTGCTACTTTAACTTTAATATCAGCTATCTGTTCTTCAGTTGCTGCTAAATCCAATGCTGCTTGGAGAGTTACTAACTTATCTTTAATTTCAGATATTGTAGCTAAAGCTTCTTCTAAGGTTTCATTAGATTCAATAGCTGATGCTAATGCTTCTTCAACCTGTACAGTCATAGCTGCTACATCGGCTTCCATACCAGCTATATCTGCTGCTACTATTTCTGCTTCTAAAGCTGCTAATTTTGCATTAAGGTCTGCTAGACCTTCTTCCATAGAGGGATTAGTGCAACTGAATGTGATAAAACCTATTACTGCGAATATTAACTTTTTCATTTTAAATTAATTAATGAAGTTCCTACTTTACTATCTTCATGAAATAACTCTAACCTGTAAGAACTTTTAGGGAGAGTTGAAGTATAAACCGTAAAGATGTTATCACCAATTCTGCCATTAACTAGCTCTTTAGCGACTACTTTACCTGAAATGTCTAAAACCTTTATATAATAGTTACCTGAACTATTAAGCTTTACATTCATTTTAACTTCAGTTGTAGCAAAGTTACTATCTAACTTTATACCTACATCTTCTTTTATTACTAAAGCTTCAGGAACGAATGTGTATGGTTCTATTTCGAAATCATAGTCTGGTGAACAGGCTAGAAATAATGTAAATAGAATTGTATAGTATATTTTTTGAAATCTTAAGCTCATCTTATTGTATTTTTAATGTCATTTTATCGCCGTTCTGTTTAACAGCATCTGTGTTTTCGAAATAGAATAAACCTGTAGTGTTGTTTACTGTTCCTATAGGGGTAAATTCTATTGTAAATGCTTTACCTTTTTTAACATTATCTAAACCGTCTTTTGATAAAGTTCCAAATAGTAACTCTCCATCAAATGGTTTACTAAAGTTTGTTAAAGTATTGCCTGTGTCATATATTATATTTTTAAGTACTAACTTAGAAGTATCATATTTTACTCTAGCTTGTAGGCCTACTATATCTTCTCCACTATGTGTTAATTCAACCTTAACTAAACCATTTTCTATTTTGCTGACCATATCTAAAGTGGTAGTACCTACTGCCTTATTACTTAAGCTTAAACCTGCCTTTGATGCTTTAGCAGTTAATGTAGCGGGGAACTGTGAACTATGTGATTGGTCTAAATCAACATGATGCCAGAAAGCAAAATCAAAATTAAGATTATCTTCTGTTGGAGTAAAACTACTATTCCAATACTGTCCTGAGTCTTCCCCTGTGTTGTTTATATCAAGTTCAGCTCCTAATTTCTCTATAGTGTAGTTTTCATATAATACTGTAGCTGTACATCCGTGATACCATACTCCGTTATCATCTAAATAAGGTAAACAGAATGTATCGTCTGGAGCATCGCCTTGGCCTCCATTTGCTTGTACATCAATCCCTAAAACGTAAGCAAATAATCCGTAAACATCATATGAAGTAAATTCACCATTTAAGTTAGCATCAGCTGAAAATAATCCGAAGTTGTTATAAGTTACATCTGTACCATTTATTCCTACGTCATTCAAATATTTAAACGATCTATAAGCATCAGTAACTGTATGTACATCTGGTATGTATGTTCTATCTATTGGATCTAAATTAGATACTAAATATGTTTTATCTAAATCAACATCAGATATTAAAGCATCTCCCGCTGCATCTAGTGTTACAGGTAAACGACTACTTTCTAACCCGTTACCTTCAAATACTGTTACTTGAAAGTTTGTAGGATCTATCGCCTCTGGTAGATCGAAATGAAGTTTAGCATTATATGATACAGCTTCAATAACAGGATGTGGATATGATGCAGCAGTAGTATATAGTGAAGTTACTTGAGTATCATCTACATTATCTATTGTTGCAAAATTTATAAACATTTCTTGCTCTGTAATAGAAACTGTACCTGTTTTAACTTGAAATACTTGAGTGAATAAAGGTTCTTCAGTACGTATAGTAGATTCATCCATAAAAGCATCAAATCCTGCATCACTTAGCTGTATTGCTACTCTTACTACACTCCATTTAGCATTTTGTTCTGAATAAGTATCCTCTCCTGATTGCCATCTATTATAACCTAGTTTTAGGTCATTTGTTCTTTGGCTAATACTTGTATTTGAGAATGTATACCTTTCTTCTATAGTACCTCCAGTTGTTGTAAGATCTAAAGCTGGAAAGTCATATCCTTCATCTATAAGAGATAAAATTTGACTGTTATACTGAATGTCCACAAATAGGTATCTACTGTCTGCTAATAAAGTAAGATCGTCAGAACCTACAGCAGACATATGTAGGCCTACTCCTAGTAGTAATCCTTCTTCAATAGGATTGTCTGCATCTACTACTTCATTAGTATCATTTTGGAACATTTCTAATCCAAGCTGGACATTTTGTCCAAATGATAGTAGGGGTAAAAATAATAATAGTAATAAAAATTTTTTCATTTTATAATTTAAGTTTAACAATTAGGTCTTCGCACAACTTTTTAATTGCTGTTGAAACGTTTGCCTGAGAAAACTTACCACCCTCATCTATAATAAGAGTAGCTGTTGATATAGATTTAGCTTGACCTTTAGCAGTAACCTGCTTCTTTTTCTTTCCGTTTTTATAGAGAGAAGCTCTAGCTATTATAGAGTATATATCTGTATTTTTAGAGTATACAGCAAGTTGGACGTTATTTTTTTTAACGTCAAAATATAATAAGTCAATAGTAATTACAAAAGAACTATTTGGGTTAAGATCGTACCCTTTGTCCTGAATGACCTCTTCTAGTACATTACGTACTCCAAAGGCAAGGTCTCTGTTACCGGCTAGATCACCTAGCTGGATTTTATTCGTTACGTCTCCTATTTTAACTTCCTGTGATGTTATACTGAAAGAAAATAAGAAACTTAATAGAAATAGTAAAAGTTTCATATACTGCGATTTTAAAGGAAACCCTCATTGCCGTGACGATTAACTAGAACAGTTATATAAAACTCGTTATTTAGAATAAATAGTTATAGAAAACAAAAAGAGGCCGAAGCCTCTTTATTCATACTCATGTGTTCCGGAATAGGTATCAGTCAATAGATTGAATTTCCTTTGGGAGGAATTCTGAGTTAACGTGTCCGCAGTCTCCGCATTTGAAGACAGGAATTGGGATGTAGCTAGGCTTGGCTTGACCTGTAAGGAGTCCTGAAGCCTTTCTGATAATAAGAGCTTGTTCGAAGTAAACTCCGCTGCACTCTTCACAGACGACTGATTGTGTTTGGTTGATGTCGACATTTATATTCTGCTGCATTACTTAGTAAATTTCTTAGCTCTTGGCTTTCTACCTTTTCTTGGTTTACCTTTAACAGCACCGGCAACATCACCAGCTTGATCTACTACATCTTTTGCAGCATCAGCAACGTCTTTGAGCTCTTCTTTTACTCTCTTAGCTCTACGTTTCACTTCTTTGGCAGTATCCTCAACCTTATCAGGAATACCGTCCTTGTCTTCGTCTTTAGCAAGTCCGAAAAACTTCGTACCTACATATACTGCTCCAGCAATAACCGCTACAACCAGTACAATAATTAGAATTGTTTTCATTTAAAATTTAGTTTAATTAACGTTAATATATATATAAATAGACTATTAACAGCGTTCTGAGGCTAGTCTTAAGCCTTTTGGTTTATAGGAAGAAAGAATAGCTCTCTTACCGTACTTATCTTCCATCTTAAAATAGAAAGATATAAGATCTTTATGAGGTCTAACAACCTCTTTATCGTACTGTTCTTTAGTCATTCTAAACTCAAATAGAAAAGACTTTTTAAGCTCCTGTAACTTATTAACTTCGTCTTTATCTCTATCTTCTTGCAATCTTTTACGACGAGCTTTATCTAATTGAATAGCTTCACGAGCAGTATCCTCATACTTATGATCTTTACATTTTTCGTTAATACGATGTTCTACTAACTCTATTTCGTAAATAAATGGACCTAAGTCAAAATCACCATTAAGTATTCTATCTCTAAGTGGATGTTTATTACTAAGAGGAGGGTTCTTAAGAGTATAAGATCTCCACCACATATAACGATCGTATTTCTTTTTAAAGTAGTTAGTTTTAAGATATCTCTCAAGCCATGCTTTCGAGTGAGTCGGTCTAAAAGGTTGATTCATATATACAATATACGAAAAAAATTAATAAAATCAAATAATATCTCTTGATTTTTTTTCAGAAGGAATATAATAAAAAACTATAAGAGACTTTCTAGTACCTTTCTTAATTTTAGTAACTCCGTGTAAGTACTTTCCACCATTAAATATTACTGCATTATTTTTATCAATACGCATACTCCTTCCATCTAAAATAAATTTACCACCAGCTTCAGGTTCTTCTAATAAAAAAGTAAATGTTTCTGAGACGTCTATATGGTAATTATCATAATGAGGTTTAAAGTACGCTCCTTTATTCATATAGTTTAAATGAAGGTTAGTAATATATTTACTTTCTATTTCTGTATATTCTTCTAGCCAATCTAATAATTTAATATTATTTGTAGTCCCTAGAGGAACTAAAGTTAATAAAGTGTTGTCAAATCGACCACTAGTATTATTTCCTATGCCTGGAGCAGATTTTATCTTTTCAAGATGGTCACCTATAGGAGGCGCTGCATTAATAACTAATTCATTTAGTGAGTTAAGCTGTTCATCGGTAATGGGTTTAAGTTGATACATTAAATTGGATTATTATGTATAAATTTTTTCTTATCGACTTCTTTTAAAGTAACATTATACTTCTGCAAAATTGCAGTTAATGCTCCTCCTTCTCCATATCCAACACCATAAGAAGAGTACCTCTTTAATTTAGAACTTTCAGTTACTAACTTTTGACTAAATGTACTTTCCCAATCTTTCTGTAAAAAAATTAAATCGTCTAAGATATCTTGAGCACAGCTTAGGTAGGGTAGAGATATTATAGCTTCTCCGATATAAACTTCATCATTAAATTTAAAATTATGTTTACCTGTAACTTCTTTTACTAAATTAAGTCCGTGAATAGAAAAAGGCATTATGGTAAAATCACTGAAAGGGTATAGACGGTAAGTGTAAAATGTATCTGGCTCTAGATTAAAACCTACATGTAATCCTGTAAACCAATCACAATCAATAAAAGTAACTCTCTCTTTTCTTTCTAAAACTGTGCGTAATAGAAACGTAAGTTTATCATAGTAACTAAATATTTCTCTATCGTATAATTCGGTTTTACTATCCGGAAATAATTCAGGTTGATCAGTTAGTATATGAACATCTTTATTTTTTACTTCTCTTTGAACCTGATCAGTATACTTTTTTCTATATTCATCTCCAGTAAGAAATGTAGCATAAATCATTTGAGGTAATTATGTACTGTTAATCCGTTTTGAAAATTAACTCTAAATGCTGGTTTATTCCAATTGTCTATATAGCCATATATAGTATGAAACCCCATTTCATTAATCCAGTAATCAAATATCTTATTATAGTTATAAAGTCCTGCATCTGCCGGTCTACTTACATTCCGCGATACAAAACATCCTCCACCGTAAAGTTCACCTGAAGGAAGGTTTTGAATATTAGTTTGCCAATCTAAACAAACGTTATCGTTGCCCCAATTCCATCCTATACATTCATCATTGTAGTAAAATAATAGACAGTGAGAGTTTGCTTCAAAACGTCTTAATACAGTTTCGTAGTTAGGAACATCAGCCCAATCTGTTATTTCTTCGTTAATAAGATCTACAACAACTTTTAGATCATTCGAAAATTTATCTACATTAGTTATGTCGGCATACTTCATGGTATAGTGTGCCTTGTTCGGAAAAGCTTTATAGTTTTCCTTAAGTAGTCTTATTTGAGTTGTAGTTTTAGGGTCTAACATTTAGGATCCGATATCAAGAATTTTCATAGCCAAACGAATTACATCTTCATCATAATCGCAGAGTAGTCTATAAGCTTTCTGTCTGAGATCAGATTCAGGATGTACGATAATTTCTCTATCTGATATTTCTCCAAGGAAAGGTCTTTTTGTAACTGTTTTTCCTCCATCAGGAGATTCATAAATAAAAGTACCAGCTCCTGTAGATGACTGTGTAGCTTTATCTTCTTGCATTTCATGCCACTTTTTGATTGAATCACTCATATTATTAATTTTAAATTCTACCTGTTGTTGTCTGTGAAAAATTAGTTGTTAGTAACCATCTTTCGTTATTAGTATTATTTTTTTGAGATCTATGCATCATATCAAACGGGAATAAAAGTATATCAAAACTTTTTGAGGGTACCTCTATCCATGGGTCTGTATGTTTTTTACTTCTGAACTCTGTGTTTGTT
>JACKZZ010021261.1_pt1 | contig 46465 bp, 47 predicted proteins | sample 8027871 | NCBI WGS metagenome assembly JACKZZ01 (sample SAMN15724774, study PRJNA655200) | protist metagenome | isolation source: fluorescence activated cell sorting (FACS) single amplified genomes of... | place: USA: West Boothbay Harbor, Gulf of Maine | collected 2000-07-19
GTCTCATCACAAATAACTACAAAGTCAAAGATTCCTCTCTTTGCCTGAACATCACGGAGGAATGGTTCGACGATATTCACAAAGTTAGTTCTTGTGATTTCGTCATTAAATTCGAAGAGTTGATCTCTTGCGGCAGCAGAGATTGCATCTTCAAGATAGATGAACAATCTACGAACATTAATACGATCAAATGCTGACGACTTACCAAATCCAGTCTTATCTCCAAAGAGAACAATACCGGCACCAGGTGAGAAGATTACTGAATTGACTCTATTCGAATACAATCTATCTCTTTGCACTTTAGATGGAGTATATGCAAGTTTAACTGCATTTAGAATTCCACCACGATTTGTTCCTGCTGGTGAGAACCATGGGAAGTTATTTGCATCATTTCTGGCACAAAGACCAGCAATATCTCCATTTAGTGGAACATATCTGAAGGTATTTGCAAACCTATCAAACATATACTTGTAACCACTATCAAAGATTCCATAAGTTGTTGAAGTGATGGGAGAATAGAAACTGATTACATTATCAGTAATCGTCTCATCTGAATTGATAGTTACTGCTCTATCATTAACATCAGCAGTTCCTGCACCAACATCAGTAATTGCGGCACCTCTATATGGTGAGATGAATGCAATTGCATCCTTTCTTGCTTCGGCAACTGCAATACACTTATTCGCAAGTGCTTGTGCTTCTTCCTTAGCATATCCGGCAGATCCCATAAGAATGAAATCTACATTATACTTTTCAGTATTCTCGAATAATCCGTAACCAGTAACTAATCCGTCTAATCCAGAACTTAATGCACCATCATTTTCTATGTTGCCTGCTCCATCATAATTCCAACCACCACCTAATGTGTTGTTAGAGTTACCAGTTGCTGCAAATGTAATACCTTCAGCATTTTGATCCCAAGATACATCAGTCTCAGGATCGAATCCAGTTCCACCACTAACAAATCCAGTTGTTACAATACCTGCTGGTGCCGAACCTGCAAAAATGTTAGGTGAACCATTTGCAATATACTTTCTCCAGTATGAAGGAGATCCGAGAGAGAATTCAGCATCTTTTGCTTTGGATAGTGATAGATGCTTCTCAAGAATTGTTCCAGAGTTTCCAGTGATATCTCCATCACCATCAACTACAACAACATGAACTTCATCGAATCTAGATCCTCTTGACGATGCATATTCAGAAGTTCCTGGACGATCTGCAAGTTGATTCCACTTAACAGTACTTGAAGAAGTTAAAGTAAGTGATTGTTGATCAAACCAATCTGACTGTGCAGTGACAGAAGTAGTCGCGTATGATGCTGCTTGTCCACTAGTGTGAATTGCTACACTTCCACTTCCAGAGAATGCATAAACACCGGATGGTTGGTAATCAACTTCAGTTACAGTTCCTGCTGCAGAGACATGCTCAAGAACTTTTACATAAGCATCTACACCAGCAACCTGAGTGACGATACCTTTTAAATATCCATCAAGAACTGAAGTAGTTCCTGCTCCTGGAAGTGTTGAAGAAATTGCTTGAGTAACTCCCATTCCAACAGCAATACTATTTGCTGCGGATAATGTCAGAATTTGATCTGCCTTAGCATCAATAATACCAACTCTTAAACCATTTGCCCAAGAACCAGGATTTCTTGCAGCAACAACTACATTGGTAATTGGATTTTCATCATATCCCAATTCTTCATAGTGCTCTAAACTCTTGATTTTGATGCTTGTGGCACTACCAACAAAACCGTTTTGTAGACCAGTATCATCTGCTCTTACAACACTAAGTGCTCCACCATATGCCAGATAAGAAGAAGCAACTAACCAGTGCTCATAGTGCTTATCTGTACCGTATGGTTTTCCGAAGACATCTAATAAGTCTTTCTCGCTTCCGATTACTGTAGGGAGATCAACAGGACCTTGTGCAAAAGGTGCAACAATTGCACCAACGCCACTGGAGGTTGGGTCAACCCTACCGACAGTTAAGTCTACTTCTCTTACTACAATACCAGGAGATGCTAAATTTAGTGGCATCTTGTTTTTTCCTCGCATCCAATTTACCTAAAAATATTTAGGAAAAGGGGTATTTCTAATGGGGAAACGATGCGTGAATACTTACCAATCAGGATATTCCCATCTTAAATTACTCTTTCTACCTTTACTTACTCTTTTAACTGTGCAATCCTTGCATTCATATGAATATGCCGATGGTAGTGTTTTTCTACCTTTTCGAGTTAAATAGAAATCATCCATTAAACTTTTAACCACCCCACAAACTCTACATTTACGATCAAAAAATAATAAATGTTCTAATTCTATTTCGTCATCAATAGACACTACTTATAATCCCACATATAAGACATGTCACCATATTCATCTGCATACCATCTATCTCCAGAATCATCTACAAAACTTGATTCACTATTGATTCCATCTTCAATGAATCCAAATGGTGCCATGTCCTGGTCAATTTGATTTTTCTGTTCCTCGTATATTCTTTTTCTTACATCATTCTCTGTCATCTCCTTAAAATATTCTTGTGCAACTAACCAAGAGAATATTACAAGACACATTGCCAAGTCATCATTACATCCTTCCTCTGCTTCAAAAGAGTTTCCTTTTTGTGAAAATGTAGTTAGTTCTGATATGATTTCGTAATCAGATGCAAGTAATTTATCATCTTCTACAAGAGTTTTAAGATTGGAACATCCCAATTTTTTGACTGCTGAAGTTGTGCGAACTCCAAGTTGAGATTTCTTACCACTGAATCCTGATCCTACAACCTGACCATTTCTACCTCTCATGGCACACATAAGAATATTTTCATATTCTAAATCATACTGGAGAATACTAGCAACCTGATCTCCAATATCATTTACTTCTATTAATAACCAAGAATAATTATACCCTTTTGCTACATCAAATATAATATTGGGAAATAGCATCGGTTTGATTTCATTATTCCTATATTTTGCAACTACTTTATAAGGAAACTCTGTGATGTCAAAAACGATAAATGCCGAATAATCATTACCAAGTCCACGGGCAACATCAACCGTAATCAGATAATTGTGCTCTGGAATTGGATTTTCGTAAACATCTAATCCTGCATTTTTTAGTATTGGGTCATCATATATTAAAGTTTTGAGTTTTGATGGGTTGATAAGAGTATTGACAGAACCTAAGAACTCGCACTCAAACTCTACACGGAACTGTTCTTCTGATGTGTTTGAAATTGTCTGTTCTTTCCAGACAACATCCCTACCAGGAACTTCTGACCAGTGGACTTCTGTGGGGATATATTCGTTTTTATTTCTTTCGGAATCATGCCACATACGGTAGAAGTGATTCATACCGTGTGGTGTGGATACAATAATTACTTTTGTGTTTTTACCAGAAGTAATAGTAGGATAAACAGATGCAAAGAAGGAGTCAGCAACATGATTCGGGACGAATGCGAATTCGTCGAGAAAGAGGATATTGAACGACATGCCTCGGACAGCACTCGCAGATGTAGAAGCTGCCAATATCTTACTGCCATTTTCTAATTCGATGTTTCCTTTGTTCCATACCAAGATACCTTGTTGCATCCATTTTGGCAAGTTTTCGAATGCAGTTGCTAATCTTCCTAACAGTTCTCTAGCAGTAGATGCCTTGTTTGCCAGAATACCAATGTTTACACTGTCATTAAAAAGTGCATAATGTAATAGATATGATACCACAGTGGTAGACTTACCAGTCTGTCGTGGCATCTTGCAGATATTAAATCTGTTATTATGAAAATTGTGAATTAATTTTTCTTGAAAATGATATGGATGAAACTGTGTTAAACCTTCATCAAGAGAAACAATTTTAATATAATTATTTGCAAAATAAATTGGATCTTGTTTACATTTTAGATACTCAATAATTTGATCTTCTGTAAACTCAATCGCAGTGTTTGCTTTTTTTAATAATGGATTGCCAAGATATACGTCACTCATAAAAAATTACCTCTGTTCAATCCAGTTCAGTACCGCAAGTGCTTTTTTGTTGGTGTTGGGAGAAGCACAAGCAAGAGTGTAGATATCACTGATTGTTCCAATACCACTTCTACCAATTTGTAGTTGTGCTTTTTCATCAACATTAGTTAGAGCCGATCCACCAGCAATCGTAAATCCACTCAAGATAATATTCCCACCAGTTATATCAGTAGCACTTGTGTCATATTGCATAAAGGAGTTTGGATCTGGATCATCTGTCCAATTTGCACCAGTTAAGGTTGGGTTCTCAACCAATCTCCAATAGACATTAGTATTATCATTCGTTGCTGCTTGTAGAGATCTAATCAGAGCAACAGCAGCTAACTGATCAACTTTCAATCTGAGACTTACAACTGGATAAAAAGTATTTGCTGCTGCCATTGTAGTGCCAGTAATCGGATTAGCAATACTTTCAAGAATACCAAGTTTTTCTGGTTCACCTTCTTGGATAAGAGAGTTAGATCCCTGATAGAGATAATGAGTTCCAGCAACACCAGTTACATTCTCAATCTCCATACGAATTGGAAGGAATGGACTTCTACACCAAACTAAATCATTGACATTTGAGTTCTCAAATGTATGACTAGGAATAGTCTCATTTTTCATTAACCAATTAAATGTTACACCACCTGCACCATACCATTCATAGTTAATGGAAATCATCTGCTGTTTTGTAGCATCAGCAGTTACACCAGTATATCCATTACCATCAAACTTTTCACCGTTCCAGTTGTCTCTGGTTACTCTTGTTTCTGTAGTGATACCAGATGCACTGCTGCGAATTACATAAGAATATGTGCCTCCATCATCCTCAAAGTAAGCACCATCAGTCTCATTAAACAATCCAAATCTTCTGCGAATACCGACTTGTGGTGTATCAAGACGAACTGAAAATGCGAGAGTTGCTGGTCTGCCAGGAATGTATCTCATTACATTCTTAGTCTGACGAACTACACTACTACCAGCAGCAGAACCAACTTCCAGTATTACATTACTAGATGATGCATTAAAGGTAGCAGTTGCACCGACTCCGACTAATCTTTCATCCCAAACATCAGTCTCCTTACCATACTGGAAAGTATTGAAGAAAACTGTTTGGAAAGGAGCAACCTTTAGTCTATTATTGTCAGAAAACTGAGGTCTCCAGTCAGTCTGGTTTCCCCAGTGATCAGCAATATTAAAAACCTCAAAAAGACTTCTCTCTTGATTGAGAAAGTCTTGTGTATTCTTATTCCACTGTGCCATTAGTCACTCCACGATAATCTTTCAGGTTGATACCTTTGAGAATTTTTAATTCTTGAAGTATTTACCTCACCAGGATAAACATTATGAACCATTGCTCCGGGATATTCTCCTTGAATTTGTTCTGCAAGTTCTTTCTTCGAAAGTATTTTGCCTTCTACTTCCAAACGATACATCTTACCTTCCCATACAATATCTGCAGAATAAGTTTCCTGCTGTTGTTGTGGTTCGGAACCTCCTACATTGAGAGTTCCATTAAAATCACCATTTATGGTGATGCTTTCTGAGAGAAATTGTTTGAAGTTTTTCATATTCTTTACCATTTGACCTTATTTGACCAGTATGCCGCAGACATTTTTCCTTTGGAAATGTTTTTAGCATGTCTTGTCTTAAATCTATTGCGACGAGATGCATATCCTTTTGACTCACCCTCTTTTTTGGGGGAACCTTTCACTCCTCTTTGCCCAAAACGAATAATTTTTTCTGTTCCGCCCTCACATGCCTTAACAACATGTGATTTTCCAGTCTGTGAATCGCCAACTGCCTGTGCTTTTGGTGAATTGCATTTCATCTTAGACTTATCAATTGCTTCACCAAGTTCATTTCTCCAATCAGAGAACTCTTCTTTCTTAATTTTTGTTTTGAACTTTCCAAATGGTGTGGGTAGTTCTTCTCCATAATCTCCAGTCTTCTTCTCTACTTTATCATTAGGATCTACATCACCATCGACATCATAATCTATTCTTTTTACTGCCTTTACTACAAGTTTTTTTAGATTTCCACCACCAATTTTTGATTCTAAATCAGATTTAGTTGCGGTATGCTTTGCTTCATCTACAAATTCTTCCTTCTTTACACAATTATTTACAATTTTACCAAACATCTTTTTGGTTCCTTTCTTCTCATAACCCTTCCAACACTTTTGACCTTCATCAACAGTTTCGACTTCTTCTTTTTTTAATTTCTTTTTAAGTCTATCTATACCCTCTTTTGCTCTTTGGGATGCAGGTCCAGCATTCCACTGTTTTTCTTTTGGTACTTCAGGACCTTGCACTTCATCATTCTTTTTAATTTCAAAACTCGGTGACTCAGAAATCAAAGGTTCTACTTTAATAATATCAATGAACTCATATTCAGTTGCTTTAAAATCATCTCTCCAATCAGAATACTCTACAGACTCTGACTTATTTCCCCAATTAGCAGCACCCTTCTTACGACACTGTACTAATCTACCTGATGCATATGCAGAAGGCCATACCTTTGCACTTGCCTTTACTTTTTTGTAACAAGCATCTTTTTTACCTTCATCTACAAGGTTACCTTCTGGTTCGAATGAATTTTTTTGAGTCACGATTTTTGCCTTTCCTTTTCTATCGGGATTTGGATCTTCTTTGCGTTTTTTAGCAGCTCTTTTATCTCTTTCATCCTTACTCATTGCAGCACGATCATCTGGATCACGGCAATATGGTTTAGTTGTTTGACCTGGTTGCTTTGCACAGGGTTTACCATCATATTTACCACCAGCCTGTTTCCAACCACCACCTTTAAACCAATCACGAAGTGAGTAACCAGGATCCTTTGCAGATTTACCGTCAAGTTTTTCTAATATAGTACTTTCTCCCATTCCTCCTCCACCATTTCCATTTCCATCCCCATTACCATTTGTAGGCACATCAATACCAGTTTCTTCAGGTTCTTTTCCACCACCAGAAAATCTATCAGTTACCCTCAAACCCTTCGGAATGGGTTTACAAACTTCATCCGTATAACAATAATAATATCCTTGCTTACATTGTTTCATCAATGAAAAGTAGTTTATTCTTTATTATTTAGAAAACCTTGCTTGAGCATTTTTTGGAGTTCTGATGTGGATCCAACAAACACTGCATTATTAGTAACATTATTTGTGGTCTTCTTAGTTTCATCCTCCACATCCTTAAGTTTCTTTTGTAGATCAATTAACTTATCAGTAGTATCAGCAACACTCTTAATCAACTGTCCTGCGACCTCGTATGCCCTTGGACTGCCTCCTTCACTTGCTACTTCCATAATGCCGTTGATTGCCTCCTGACCCTTCTCTATGAGGGAGTAGAGGTTCGCACGACTATAGACATAATCCTTCTCTATATCATCATCCTTCGATTTTATAATCTCAGGTTTTTTGGTTGGTTTTTTTTCGACAATATCACTCTCAATATTCAGAGCTTCATCTATGGAATCATAATTATTCATAATAGATTAAAAATCCTCTTTTTTAGTGGGACTGAATTCTTTAGAGTCTCCTAAAAATTCCCAACTTTCTGTAAATCCAAAATCATCTCCAGGTTCTGCATCGATTGGGTCAGGAACAGCAGTATATCTCACTTCACGTTTTGCTGTCTTAGTATTTGTATCAGCATACAAATCAACCTGAACTTTCTTGATAAGTCCATCAGTGCTATCTGCAACAGGACCGAATATGAAAGTTTTTGCAGTAAATCTTAAAGTGTAAATTAATGCTCTACGAGTTTGAAATGAACCCTCATAATCATCTTGAAAATCAATACTATCTAAAACAATAGGAACATCTTTTTTTTCTCCAATAGATTCTACCAAATCAACTGTGACATTAAATGATGGTTGAAAAAATGGTAGTATTTGTTCCACTATTTGAAGAGCATCATCATTTAATTTAGTGAAAATATTTAACTCAAATCCTATATTATAAGGAACGGGCATAAAAACTTTTTTTACCTTTCCATTTTTATCACATGCTTTAAATGTCTGTACTATTCCAGTTTTTCTATCACCATCATATTGAATACTGCTCATTTCAAAAGACATTCTTGGCAAAGTAATTGCAACAGGTTTTGTTAAATCTTCCTGTTGTTCAATTTTTGCAAGAAATTTCTGCATTGGTCCATAAGATAAACCAACTCTCATATCAGAAATTACATCTTCAGAATTGTCTTTATGTTTGATATGAATATCATTAAAAAGAGTTCCAAACGATATAATCGTCTTTCTAATTATTTCGTTATAATAGTATGTTCCTAACATTAATATGTACCAAATGGATTTGATTCTGTAAAGTCTAATATTTTGTCTGCTTCTACCTCAAATTCATCATTATCTGAATATTGATCACTTGATGAAGTATCTGTGTCATATGACTTTAAAGTGTAAATTGCGGAGGAAGAAGATCCAACTATATTTTCTCCTTCACTAAATGTTCCACTATTTAGTGAAACTCTCAAAATCTTATCAATGTCTTGTCCCGGATTAGTCCAAGATTTGACTTCTGCAGTAACTCCCGAAAGAGATCCAGTGACTGTTTCCGAAACAATAAAGGTTCCAATTCCAACTGTAGGTGGTGGAGAAACTACAATATTTGGTTTAGAAGTATATCCAGAACCTGCATTTGTTAATAATACTTCTGACAATCTTCCATTGAAAATTCTGGTGATTGCCGTTGCAGTTGTTCCTCCGCCGACTGGTGCATCTATTGTGATAGTCGGTGCTTCATAATATCTATCTCCCTTATCTGTAATTTCAATTTTAAGAATTGGACTTTCTGATATAACACAAGTAGCAATTGCTCCAGAACCACCTCCTCCAGCAATAGTTACCGTAGGAGGTTCAGTGTATCCATAACCAGCATTTGTAATGACTATCTCTTTAATTGATAATGCATCTCCAACTGATGTAGTTATTGCAACTGCGGTAGCTGTCAGAGAAAATTCATCAACTCCTATAGCACCCGTAACAGTACTAAAATCTACATCTTCAATATTATTGGGAGGACTTATTGTTACTGTGGGAATTCCTGTATAATTGTAACCATCATTTAGAAGAACAACATTAGTAACACCCGAAAAACCAGGAACAAGTATTGAGTCACATTCTGCAGTTCCACCAAAAGCAACCAATTTCAAATCTGTGATATAACCAACATCTTCTAGAACATCATCTATTTCAGGAATTCCAGTATCAATTTCCTCATCTTCATATTCGAAGAGTTCGCATGATAATTCGTAAACATAATTTCTACCTAATTGGTAAAATGGTTTTTCTACTTCAACTCTTTTAATTTCAAAAAATCTTTCTCCTAAAGGAAAATAAACTAAATCTCCTTCTTTTGGTCTATCAACAAATGCTAGGTCTTCTCCTGGATAATATATTCTAGATATTGAGACAATTTCTGCTAAGTATGGTGAAATTGATTCTTCAAATCTTTCTTTTGAAAGAACTAAAGTTATTTCATTTTTAAGTCTTAGACCAAATTTGGTCATGATATCACTATCAGGTGCATATCCATCATAGTTGCTTAAATATGTTTCAATTACAAAACTTGTATCAAATTTTGAAGACTGAACTTCATTCAGTATATCATCAGTTTTTAATAGTTTTCTTGGAATATAGTAAACCTCTATTCCATACATTTTTAACTGTTCATTTACCAAGTCTTGTACAAGACTCTGTTCACCAGATGAACCTTGAAGAAAATAGGGATTCAGTGCCATAATTATCCAATTAGATCTAAAGGTGGTAGTTCATATTCAGAAGACATTCTTTGTTTTATATCTTCTAAATCCCTTTGAGCATCTTCATATATCTGCCTTCCATTTAATTCAATTCCGCCAGGAAGTTTAACACCATTAAATTTAATTAAGTTTTGTCCCCATTGTCTTTTTATCAATGCCGTCAAGTATTTTTTTACAAATGAATCATTATACACTTGAGTAAATGATTCGGGATCTAATGCTCTATAACAATCAATTACAAAAAAAGTATCCTTAGATTGTGCTCCCCAATCTATATCTAAGTATAATCTATCCTGTCTTTTGTTATATCTTATCTGTTTATCTGTAGTAAGTAAAAAATCAATATCTTCAAGATATGTTTTTGTCATTGCATAAGTTAGTAAGTCAACAGAACTAAAGTAATAGAGATCATTTAAGAAAAGTTGATATTTAATACTAAACATTCCTCCAGAAATTGAACTAGTATCAAACTTAAATATTTTTTCAACTCCTATTACAGAATCTGGAACTTGTATATAATTTGAATTTTCGTAGAAATTAAAAGTAGTTGCAGTTCCTACAATATTTGAAGTTCCAGTAGTTGTTACAATTCCTACACCATCTGTTCCACTAGCCTTTCCTCTATCAATATCATCTTGAGTTACTTTGTATTTTAAATACATTCTCTCGACACCATCATAATGTCTTTCATTGAAATACTGAATGGCATCATCAACTAAATCATCTATCTGATCATCATCGACATTAATCTCTAATACGGGAGCACCCAGTTTTCTGAGACAATAGTCAATTAATCCTTGTCTTGTACTTGGTTTTGCCATCAGTATTCTCCTCCATCAAGGATACTTGTCCAAGTAACAATTCCGGATGGTTCATCAGTTGTTAATATAAAATTACTTGTCTCTATTGCTGTTGCGGTGCTTCCACTACTTACTAATTTTCCTTCTGTAGTAAAATACCCAACTCCATTTGGTCCATTAAAATTATTTTCATAAATTAGATATTCATCAACATAAAGATCTGAACCTACAAATAAATCGCCCCTAAAAGTGGTAACTCCAACAACATCAATGTTTTGAGTTGTGACCGTATCAGTTACATTAATATTTTTAACAAATCTAAATGTATCTGTTGTGATAAATTTAGAAGTATTTGCATTATATTCTAAAAAGAAACCATCTGCTAAGGATGATACATCAACATCACTTAGATCTACAATTCTAGATACAGATGATCCACTAATATTTGAGAGGACTTTTATTACCCCTTGTCCACCAATTCTATCTGGTATACTTGGCATTACCTTGTTACCCCCGCTCTTACTAAAGCCATACCCTCAAATGCTTTATATTTTTTTCCTCCAGAGTCCAATCCCCCAATTTCAACTAGAACATCATAAACATATCTACCAGGTTTTAAACTTAGAGTTTGATTATCAGTTAGTGAAAGTTCAATAATACCAACTTCGGAATCTAAAATTGTCGAAGCAAAAGAAACTGATGTTGAACTAGAGGGACTTTTTCTTAATTGTGCAGTAACACCATATCCAGTAATATTAATACTGGAATTAGTTCTAGAATCACCTAAAGCAAAAGAACTGGAAAAGTCAAATCCCTGCTCAATTACAATATTAGATGCATATACTGCCATTATCTTTATAAATTATAATCCTTTAGGTATTTATATGAATTATTGGTAGTAGTTTATTTCCCTAAAAAATCCTTTAGTAAATTTTTTATTTCTTCAATATCTTTTTTCATATTATTTAATTCTTCTTTCTCGGAAGTTTTTCTTTTCATCCTATTCATATATCTATCATAAGCAATATCGTCACAATTAACAATTGCTCCAGTATCCTCATCTCTATAAAGATGAGGATGATCTTTAACTTTTATTAAATTCTTCATGCTAATGCGATTGTTCGAAGATCACTAATAATTGGTGCATTTGCCTGATCAGTTCCTGACATAATAATTTTAATTGAATAACCACTAAATTCACCCAAATTATTTGCACTGAATTCATATTCTAAGAACTGATTAGCAGAACTTGCAGGAACTTTAACATCAGATTTTCCGTTATTTAGAGATGGATCAACAACTCTAAATCCACCATCAGAAGTCGTTTGAAGATTCTCATATCCTGGGAACAATTCAAATTCTTGTTCAATTTCAGATGAATCATCCCTGACAAGACTATAAAGAACTCTAATGTCTGCAGATGCAGGTCTATATGCCCCAAGTATAACCTTCAAAGAAGATGCTGGTTTGGAAAGTCCAACAGTATCAGAAACATAGATTGCTGAGTGTGGATCATCTAAATTAGAATTTACTCTAGAATCTGAAGCAAAATCGGTGACAGGTCTATTTAAATAATTTGATGCAAATTCAACAGTAGAATTTTCGAGATTTATAATTGGTGATAAGTTCTCATCTGTACTATTTAATGTAACTGCCGTAGTAAATGATCTTCTACCAGAAACATTATTGAATACTGGTTGTTGTAATTCATTCACTCTAGAGCACACTATTCTAGTAGATTTTAAATTATTAAAGGAGTTCAATTCTACAGGTTCTACTTCATTTAGAAGTTGGAAAGAAGTTTCAGTACCATCAATACTAGTTCCGGTTGTTGTTCTAACTACGGCACTTACTGAAGTTGAATCACCAGGTGCCTGAACAAAGAATCTTGGATTTAGTGAATTAAATTGGATATTCTCAGTTGCATAAACATTATTTCCACCACCAACAAACTTTCTATTAAATGATAATTGTGGTAGAGTTGCAGTATCTGCAGATCTATTTACTCCATATGTAGCACTTCGGTCTACTTCAATATAATATCCGTTAGAATCAATTCCAGTATCAGAAATATCATAAGTTACATTATTAATTCTTCTTAAAGATACTCCGTTAAACTCATACTTTTGAACCTTAGAATTAGTTTCGTGTGATTCAGTTTTTCCTTCAATACCTCTAACAAGAGTTCCTAACTCATTTGAAGATGCAGTTTCGTATGATATAACTTCATCTCCAATTTTTACATATCCTGGATTGGAATTGCTAACAGGAAGACCTTCAAAAGTTTCAAAGACGGAAGAATCTTCAACAAATATTGTATTTAATTCTGTTGATAATAAACCAGCAGTAAGAATTGATGGTGAAATGTCGGATTCAACACCACTCAATTGTAATTTATTATTATTGGCATACATTCCATGATTGAAATGACTTACCTCTAAGAAATTTCCGGAATTTGTACCTGATCCTTCGGTCACACTTGAAATGGTGGTAGATGCCAGAGATACAATAGTTGTATCAGTATCATAATAACTTACTCCAATACCAGTTCGGAATGCTTTTGCTGCACCAACTTCACCTTGAACATCAGACAAGTAAAGTGTATCTCTTCCAGTAATTGCACTAATAGAAATTAATGCACCTCTTCCGGTTGTGGCACTATTGACAGTCACTACATCACCAACTTCATATCCGGAACCACTATCAGTTATTGTCGCAATAATAATTACACCATTTGTAGTTGTAATATCTAGTTTTAATCCACTACCATTTCCGACCAGAGTAGTTGTTGTTAAATTAGTCTGATCTGTATAATTTTCCCCACCATTAACTATTGGTGATGCAGTTCCACTAACTGGCCCTCCAGCATACTCAATATAACCATAACTATTTGGAATAGTACCGGCAATTTTTCTGCCAGTATTTAAAGTATCAATTAATCCAGAATCTGTGAATGTTGTGACTCCAAGAGTAATATTTTTTGGAAGACCTGTAACTGGATTTGCAAGTAAATTATTTACATATCCATTACTTTGATCTAAAGGTGGATTTCCAAAATATGCAATACCAGTATTTGCGGTGAATTTTGCTTTATAAAGTTTAAATTTAAGATCTAATTCTTGTGTAGGTGTCCAAATAGATCCATTTTGAGACTTAAACAAACTACCAAGTGCGAATTGCTTAGTGTAAATTACTGCTTCTGCATCAGGTAGAGATTGTGTATTAACAGTTCTTTCTCCCATTTTTGCAATCCAAACTTCATATTCATCTGAAGTAGGTGCAAGTAAAACTACAGCATATTCATTACCTGGAGCAAGATATTTTGGTTCATCAAATGTAACTCTTGTCGCAGTTTCTCCAGTTGTTGATGTTGTAATTTGATCTGGATATAATGTTTTAGATTCTCCAACCAGATTTAAAGTTGGAATACCAAGTTCCACTGTTCTTATTTGAACTTCAAGAGGTTCACTACCTGCTGGTTTGTTAGCAAAATAGATATCTAATTCAGTAAGAACTACACCTTTATCATCACTACTAAATCCATTTAAATCGGGAGCATCAATATCTCTACCGACAACAAATGACTGTGCAAGAGGATCAGATCTTCTCGCTCTTACAACTTCACGTCTAGTTGTTGTTATAGTTGTAGTACGTCTTACCGTAGTGTCAATAGTTGTAGTTACTGTCGTCTGTATTTGTCTTGTTAAGAGAGTTCCAACAGCACTATAAGATCCTTGACCGGTAGAAATTAACTTACTTCCAGGTAATGGTTTGGTATTTGTAGAACTACTAGTCAATAAGTATGTCTTTTTACCAGTAAGAAGTCTTGGATTTGGTGCTGGATTTGTATGTGGATTTTTGATAAAGAATGATCCAAATAAATCTCCATAATTATCAGTTATCAATCTTAAATCTTTTACATATGCAATTGCACCACTTGTCTGTCCAACGATCTTTGCACCTTTGGTAACGTATCCAAAAAATCTTCCTTGTGCTTCATCAGATAATGAATTTAGGTCAATATTTAATGTTTTGGATGATTGGCTATATGAAGTTGGTAGGTTTTCGGATCTCACATAAGGATTGATATTATATGTTCTTGATGGAGAATTGAAAGTTCCTTCTTTATGATTTGATGTTGCAAGTCTAAACCGACCTGTTTCTTGTCCACCTTTATATACTTTTACTGTTTCACCTGATGTAAATGATCCCTGCAGAGTACCATATGTATCCAAAGATGTACTATTGGCAATTTCTATAAGTTTCGGTATAAAGTCTACATTACTATGATTATCTAAGAACTGATAATGTCTTGTGAGGGGTTTTAGTGATCTTCCGAAGAAAGAAACATTTCTAGATCTAATATACTGCTCATCACCACTTGAGATTAGAACATCTCTGGATCGTACATCAACTCTAGTTCTAGAACTTATTGAAGTCTGTACTCTAGAAGTGGTATTGGTCTCAGTTCTTCTTCTTTCTCTAACTCTAGATCCTCTTCCAGTTTCAATTCTTACTGAAGGAAGAGTTATGGTATTTCTAACGGTGTTAGTAACAACATTAGTAGTTCTTCTTGTTATATTCTGTACAGAAGGGGGAATGTATATTGTTCTAATCCAAAAATCATTTTCTGGAGATAATTTTACATTTCCAACATATTCTATTACATGGAATGGATTAACATTTTCGACACGAGTAGCAAGTGGTTGCTCCAACCAACCGATAGAATCATATTTTAGAGTAACAACATTCCCAGTTTTTTGAATATTTGGATCTAATAATTCAAAGTTAGTTGTCAAATCTAAATCTTCTTCAGAAATTTCCGATGAAGGTAAAACTCTTTGTCTTAAGGAATTGGAAAGAAGTCTTGGTCTCAATTGACCTTCACTAATATCTGCTGAGGTTAAATTTTGATCACTACTTGTTCTATCAGTAAAATTATCTACAAAGAAACCAGACTTAAATCTATTATTACCATCTTCATCTTCAATACGCAATGCTTCAGTACTCACCTCTAATAAACTTAAAGATGTGACTCTTTCCAAGTTTTCTATTCTATCTTCAAGTTGACCAATATCCCTCATGGTATATCTTCTATTATCAACCAAATTAATAGAAACATCATCAGGGTCATAAAGATATGGTGGAAGTATAATGGTTGCCAATTCCATCAAACTTTGATCATTACTTGGAGATGCTTTTGGATCTTTTGCCGAAACACCTTTACTAACGATAAGATTTTCAAATTTATCAAGATATAATTTATCAATTCTTGGGAGATAAAAATCAAATCCAAGTATTGAACTTTCTCCAGGTTTTAAGTTATAATCTGTAGTAAATGTTCTTGAATTAAAATCAAATGGTGAAGAACTTATTCCAGAATAATTGATAACTCTTGGTCTAAAGTCTAATGTATCAGAAGCTCTAACATCATTAGGTCCAATTGTAGGAATATCATTTAAAAATCTATCAGAATCATAACTTAAAACTGTAAATACATCTCCAGTATCTGATGCAGGAACTATATAATGATCAAAAACGACCAATAGTCTCTTAGATGGTTCTGAATCTGTTGTTCTGATTAACCTTGAATAATCATAATATTCATTTTTTTGTCCACCATCAAGAACAAAATTATCTGTTACATTATTATACTTTCCTAATGTAATAGACTGAACAGTAGATATAATATTAGATTCTTTAAACGTTACAGTTTCTCCAGCAATAAAGGTGTTTTGGTTCAGATATACAACACCTAGTTTATTGACACCACCTGACGATGGTGAAGAACTATTATTTGTTACAACTCTTCCAACTGCTCCACTCTCAGACCCGATGATATTTTCGCCAATAATGGCATCTGTTCCTACATTAGATATTGAAGAGAACTCAATTGCATCTAGTGTAGGATCTGCAGTATTTGTTGATTCATATACGACAAGAACTTTTGAGACATCAGGAACATTTAATGAAATTTGATCGTCTTGAACTCTGAGTCCATAATATGGATTGTAGGTTAATCCATCACTGATTGATATACTAGATGCAGATCCAGATTGTGCTAATTTCGAAAGATTAACTACTTTTAATGCACTTCTAGTGAATTTTTTGATTTTACTTTGAATTCCATTCTTTTTAAGAGTTGTATTTACTACTACATTACCTGATTGACCTGAAAGCAATCCTTTAATTTCTACTCCAGTTCCTCCTCCAGTAAGAGTAAACGCATCAGAAGTTACTGTTCCAATTCCACCACTAGTATAATGAACGGAATATCTTTCCTGATCAAATGATTCATAAAATGCACTTGAAATACCAGTTGGTAGATCAAATACCAACTTTCCATCACCATCAGTTGATTCTTGAGTTATTTGATTTGTAATTAATAATTGAGAATTTGAAAGATCAACCGAAGAAATATTAGATTCTGGAAGATTTGCATAAAGAAATCCATTTTCACTATTCCTTATTTTTGGTACTCTTAGATTTGCTGTATAATTTCCATTGGAAATGGTAAATCCATCATATACTCCACTAACACCACCAATACTAGCAATAGTTAGTGCTGTCAAATCTGAGGAAATTGATACAACTCTATTATATTTTAAATTAGTTCCCTCTATAACACTAATCGTATCATATGGTTTGACTCCAGAAAATAATTTTCCTGGACTTGTTACTTGAGTTCCAGTAACATTAACTTCTGTAATCCCATTAGGGAATTTTTTAGGAATTAGAACTAAATCTGCAGAAAAATTTGGAAAACCTGCTACTCCTGTTTGTTCAACCGTTCTAATTTGGTCAATTATATATTGAGTAAAACTTGCAATTGTTAATGCAGTTTCAATTCCATTAACAATTAGTTTTTCTCCGATTACAAAAGTTCCTGAAGTTTGACTGAGAGCAAAGATCTTGCCAGGGGAACCACTAGCAAAAACAACAAAACCACTTGCACCACTACTCTTTCCTTTTATAAACGTAGATGTTCTGAAGAGTGTTGTATCTACATTTAAAGTTATCCTTGTATAAGTTTGAATATCATAAAGATATAAGTCCCACTGAGTTGCTGCACCAGAATATGCAGCATCAGTTAAGTTAAACGTATATACTCTCGCAACACCAATTTGTGTTGAACTTCTATTATAGAACTTTACTACTTCATTTTCTTTTGGAGCACCACTGACATTATTAACTCTCAACAAATGCCCCATCTCAAATGGGATATTTGCACTACTTACACTTTCAGTATCTCTTGGTTTCTCTACATCTATAGCAGTTTCTGCATCTATTGTGACATCATATCCATCAACATATGCTCTTCCAGGACTTACCTGTAGACACATTAAGTCATCTGATGGAGTATTTCCCTGTTCTGTAGTTTCTCCTTCTAAATATAAACCATCATTATCAATTTGATCATTTAATGAATTGAGTGCTTTAACATTAAACTCATCTACGGCATAATGACCAGATTCATCAAATGTTCTTTCTGCAATATAATCTCTTATTAAATTGTAGACAGGTTTATTTTCAATTTTTTTAATTTTTCCTTCATCTACTCTCAATATCTCTACAAAATCAATATCTGTAACATTAGATATTTCTTTTTTTGTGAGTGTTAGTGCTATTTTTAATCTATCTGCTCCCGGTGCTGCAAAATTAGTGAAACCACTTGCATTATCATACAAGGATGAATCATCTTTTGCATTTACAATAGTTTCTGATATTTTTAATCCTACTCTATAAGAAGGAGTATTTGTATAATAGTCTAATATAAGTGTTTGCTTTGAAACCTCTACAAATGTTCCTCTGATAAAATAAACACCATTATCAATAAATGCTGCTGAACCTGTAGATGTTGCATCTTGAGAAATTAATGATGCAAATACGGTTCCTGCATTAATTGTAGTATTACCATATGTAACATTTTCACTTGCAAATAACTGTTCCCCATCTTTGAATGTATCTACTTCTGCATCTTCTCCAGATTCACCATATTTTACATAAATTGTAATGTCAGTTACTAAATCACTATCAGATGTAAGTGCAACTTCTTGAATAGATGCTGTTACACCTGAAAGTTGTCCTGTAATCTTCTTTCCAATAAAATTCTTAATATAAACAGATATATCTATTCCTAAATTGATACCATTTAGTTTTACTGCAGAAAACTGATTATCAAAAGTTACAGATCCTGGAAGAACCATAGATCCTTCTTTAAAAATATTTCCACCAAAAGACTCTACTTGATTCTGTAAGATGGACTGGAGAGTTGTTAATTCTCTAGCCTGAACTGGATATCCTGGTTTAAATAAAACTTTATAAAAGTTTTTATCTCCATCAAAATCATCATAATATGGGCTGATATTTAAGTCGGTTTTTTGTGCCATCTTTTTTTAAAATTCTAGAATGATTTTGATGTCTTCTTTTTGTCTAGAGTCTCTCTCGACAATGGGTCTATTATCAATATAAATTATATCCCCTGTCTTTTTATTTATCTCTGGATTTGCAAGTCCATCCGTAAAATTAACCCCTAGATTAATCTGCTTATTATTAACAACTACAACACTACCATTTAAGTTAGTATTAATACTTGCCGTTCCTCCACTACTAAATTCAATAATATTAGTAGAATCGAATGCTATTATATTTGTTGTACTGTTACTAAGTGTTTGATCTACCTTATTTCCAAAACATAAGGATCTGTCTTGATAATATTTCAAAACTTTAGTATCTTTATCAAATGATGCTACATATCCTTTTGCTCCAGTTACACTTTGAGTTATTTGTTCACCAATAGTCACATCTCTAGATTCTGATAGTCCAATACCAGAAAGAGATGAGAATGTATTTCCAGTAAAAGTTACTCCTGCTCCAGAAAATGTTTCAGGATTTTTTATAATTCCAACTTGAGCAAATTTAGTATCTATTGGAAAATCTTTAGTTGAATCATCAAATCTCGCATACATTAAAACTTTATCTGTTCCCAACTCCTCATAAATGTTATAACCATGACCTTTTGATGGGGGAATTATGGGTATTAATTTAGCCGGATTGCCAGTTGTAGATAACTTAATAATTCCATAAGTATATCCTTTTCCACCATTTGTCACCGTAACATCAGTTATTTTACCTTCACTAATATCTGCTGTGATTGAAACTTTACCTCCAGTTCCATCTCCCAAAATATCTGCAGTTGTACCTGAAGTATATCCTGATCCTCCATTTTCAATATATACTGTTTTTATTTGATTATTATTAGTATCAGAATTTCCTCCTTCTCTGATAGTTTGAATACTGGAATCTGTTGTGGTTAACCAATCATTAGGAACTGTAATATACTCTGTAGAATCAAATTTAATCACATCTGACGGAGAAATGCTGAATAGATATTTCCATCTATATCCATCAGACCCTGCAACAGACGGTTCTACATCAGTCTGTGTTGGTTCTATTGTTGATCCTGTAATAGTAGGATTAGGTCCAAAAGAACCATTATCTATACAAATATAAACTTTAAATTCACTTGTAAGAACATAATAATTTGCATCATATAACCTTACTGTTTTAGATACAGGAGATTCATTACCTTGACGATAATCATGCCTGTACATATCATAAGGAGTATTTGCAACCCATTCAACTTTTCTTATAACTCTTCTAGCATTTTCTGATGTAATTTTCTTACCAAATAAACTAGTATCTCTATAATGAGACAAATATTGAAAATTATCTACAGGATTATTAGTTGTGCTTGTATTCCAATTAGGGTCTCTACCAAATGCAGGATCAGGACTAGTTGGATTTGATAAACCTAAGAAGGCATAATAAGAATTATTACTGATAGACTCTACAAAAGAACCAGCATTCAATATTCTAAATTGATCTGTTACGAATGCGGACATATTAATAGTTTTTTATATATTTATAAGACAATTTTAGTTTTCAATTATACTTCTCTTTTGGGTAATGCTCCAGTTTTTCTAATACCAATACCTCTTCTCTGAATTGTTGGATATGTTGTCAATCCAGATACAGTATTTCCAGTAACTCCGATTGATATTGGATTTGTTCCTCTTATTACTGTGCTTGCACCTTGAGAAATTTTTCCCCACGAGTATTTTCCAACAGGATTTAATATATTTCCAGTAGTTCCAAGTCCAACTATATTGGAATTTGAATCTATATTACATGTAATAATTCCAACCGAATCATCGATAGATATTGCAGAAACATAGTAAATATTGTCTAAGAAAGTAGTTCCAATTCCAACAACTGCAGAATTTGAATTATCGATTGATGTAACTCCACTACCAATTTGCGTATCATATATGTAAATTGGATATCCTGCCGATAATCCAGTAAAGTTATTGCTATCAATAATTGTAAATTGAAGTGCTAAAGGAACACCAATTCCAGATGTTGTTGTAATACCAGTTACAATTCCGGAGAAACCTTCAATGAAACCAAATCCTTCAATTTTTTCAATATTAAGATTTGGAGTTTCGGCAAATATTATGGGAGCAATTGTATAACCAAGTCCAGGATTGGTAATTGTAGTTCCGGTAACTACCCCATTCGTAATAGATGCCGTTGCCGTTGCTGTTGTTCCTATCCCTACAAATTTTAGATTGATTGTCGTTTGATTTGGCAAATATCCAAAACCAGAATTAGTCGTAGTTATTCCATTTACAGATCCATTTCCATCAATCGAAGCAGTAAATAAAGCAGTGACTGGATTAGTATCTTCTATAATGACTACATCTAATGGAGTAGAACCATCTGTATATGGAATACTTGGTGCTTCTTCTTTATTTCTATTATCTTCATATTCAAAAAGTTCTACATTATCAACAAATATTTCAGTGTCTGTTGTAGATACATCTTTAATAATTCTTGCAGTTGGGAAAATTAAAGGTTCTAATACATCTCTTGATTTATAAACATATTGACCATTAATTTTTTTATCAGTTTTTTGCTTTGTCCAAGATAGTGGTTTATAATTAGTTTCATCAACTCCTAATCCAGTATAACGATTAGTCTCAAATTTATCAGAAGTAGTTATATTGTATACTGTTCTTTCATCTTGTGTTATTGTATTTGGATAAATGTTATTACTTATAACTTGAACAATATCACCAGTTTCTATGGTTGGTATAATATCATCAACTAATATAGAATCAGTTCCATCAATACCTTTATAGAAGTAAATTTCAACTTCATCTTGAGGTAGTGGTGCTCTTGTAAATACAAATGATGTTCCACCTTCAAAAATGTAATTTTCTATTGGTTTTTGTATTACTCCATTAACAAAAATTATAAGAATATTATTAATATTTTCTTCAATTGGAGAATTTTCTTGAGGTTCAAAACTCAAAAGTTCTGAATTGTAATTAAGTGGGAATCTAACTCTTGATCCATCTTGTAAGTTTTGAATTGAATCAATATAATCAAGTTCACCAAATTCCCAAGCAGCAAAATTGTCAGAGTAAGTATCAACTACTGTAATCTCAAAATCTGATATCGGAGAAGATAAAGAACCATCAGTGACTAATCCAACTGGTTTGAATACATCACCTCTTCTGAAATTATATCCTGGTCTTGAAAACTTAACTTCACTTACTTCAAATAAAGTAGATCCTATTCCCGTAGATCCACTAACTTTTAAATCTACTAATAATCCATTGCCAGTATCAGTTGTTGCTCCAATTCCTAGCCTAGAAACACCAACCACTGGTAGATTACTATATGATGGATCAGAAACAAATATTTCAGGATTATTATATCCAGTTCCTCCAGCACCAACATTAAATGATAATGTTCCACCAGCACCAACAGATGCTGTTATTGTGGCAACATCTCCAGTATGTCCATCTTCATATACAGATATTCCGATAGAAACTAAACCATTATATCCAGAACCATGTCCTGTCGTTCCTATTCCAACAGATACAATAGAACCTCCAGCACCAACAACAGCAGTCACAGAAGCACCTACAAGTGGTGCAAACCCAAGGCCAGGTGTAGATCCATATGAAACTATAATTCCACCTCTAGGAACCTCATTTTGATTAACATCATAATCAGAAACGATATATTGAAGAGGGTCATTAAAACTTGTAATACCAGAGAATTCTACAGTTGTTATTCCTGCACTGATGTCTTCTAAGATTTGATAATTAAATCTTGAAGGATTATTATCAGTTTTGGGTGATTGATAAATGTTATTAATGAATACTAAACCACTTGCACCTTCTGTTCCAATTCCTGTGGTATTTGCACCACCAACTTTTAGTGTGAATGTTCTTCCAATTCCAGTAAATTCATCAGATAAATCATCATAAACTTTATTATTATCGTAATTAGATTTTAAAAACACTCTACCAGTAAATGATGAGGTTTCAAAATCTAAATTATTTTTTGTTTTTGCAATTTGTGGATTACCTCTTGGTGCTTCTGTGAAATAAATTTCACTATCTTCAATATTAAATGAACCTTTATGAATTCTTACTAAGGTAGAATCTGTATGAGTTGATGCAGAAGAACCTACAAATCCTCTCTTAACTTCAACTAAATTTATAGTTCCATTATTTGTAATTGGTCCTACATTGGTTGTTCCTAATCCAACATTAGTAACACCCATATATTCATCATCAACTTTCAATATATCTCTTGGATTTATTGTAGAGATTCCACTTAAAGAAACAATAGTGCTACTATTGTTTAGAGAACCACCAACATTTCCACTCAAAGTATGTGTAATCTTAGTAGGTGCTATTGGATATTGAACCAATTCATCAACGGTTAAGATGCACTTAGTGTTTCTTTCTTTCATAGTGAATCTATGAGCATTACCTTCTCCAAGACCGGTAAAAGTCACACCAGTTTCATTTGCAGCTGCTGTAGTTGTTATTGCTACTTTGAAAGTATTTTCGGTTAATTTGATAGCATATACTGTTGATGGCAATTCTCCACTAGAAGTAACCACTGCACTAGTTCCAACACCAACGATTGTAGAGTTTGGAGTATAGATTAATTCTTCTCCAGTTACGAAGAAGTGATTTTGAATTGTAAATATTCCAGTAGATGCATCTAATGCAGATGAATTGGGATTAAATCGTTTCGAAAAAATTGGAATATTATTATCATTTAGTGGGAAACTATCTTTATTGATTCTAGTTAGATTGATAGCATTATAGAATTTTTCATCAATACTTTCAGTTACGGAACCATATGATAAATCTAAAGGTTCATTAACAACATCTATTTGAGAATAAAATGATTTACTGAATACTTCAATATCAATTTGATCTGTTTGATTTGCATCTGGGAAGAATTTAAGTATTAAATCACTTCCAGATATTTCTCCACCAAATCTTCCAATACCAGAAGCATCATCCAATTCACTATCATCATTAGATACTGAAAGGAAAGGTAATTGTTGAGTATAAACATCAGATCCTTCATCAATTAACAAAACCTGATGGAGTGCTTTTGTAGAACCTATACTTACTTGAATTAAAGATTTTGATGCATTAAATAAAGATCTATCTAAGGTTTGAATTGTTGTGGAAGAAGCACCTACTGTAGAATAATATCCAGAATCATAAATTACACTTCTTTCTTGTCCATCAATTTGATCAGAAGATTTAAATCTATATGTACCAATTCCAGTAGATGTTGTTCCAAATCCAACAATATTAGTTCTTATCTTAAGTTGATCGGAAGAAGTATTTTCGTGTATTAGTGATAAAACACCACTTCCCAAGTCAGTACAAGTGAATATACCTATTTGATTTCCTGTCGAAGAACTCAAAACATTGCTATCAATATAGTATTCTGACATGAAAGTGTTTGTTCCTGCAATAGAAACATACAATCTTACATAATTCATGTCATTGGTTTCCGTATTGATCACCTGTGCATTAACATAAAGAGATTCGAAATTATTAGAATCTAAAGAAATAATTGTTGTAGTTCCAATTCCCACACTAGTATTTTCTATATCAACAGAACCTGTCAGATTAATAAAACCTATAGATTGTGTTCCAACTCCCGATATATCTGAATTAAATATTTGCTTAATTACTTTTAAATCATAATTTGTATTCAATGCCTCATTAGGAACGAATCTTAAGAATGTTTCTCCAGAATCATTCGTAAATAAGTCAAAAGTTCCATAATCAAATTCTTGACCTGATATTGATTCATTTTCAACAATGACTGATTCTAATTCATTTTTTAAAATAGTAATATCTGTTAACTGAAGTTCAGTACCATCTTCACTAGACACTCTTAATAAGTAATTGAAATATGTTCTATTGTCAAGTTCGTCTACTAATAAAAATTCTGTAGATTCGGATTCTGAGTTTGAGAACTGATTTTGAAGATTATCAATTGTTAATACATTAAGATTTTTCAATTCTACATAATCTGTAAGTCTTTTACTTTTCAATTTTAAGAATTTTGATTTTGAATCTATAACATCAACATCAATAACATTATCAAAATTATTGATAGTGTCTACTCTTTTCTCATCAATTACATCATAAATTATAGTAATTCCATCATTAGTAGTTGTTAAACCCGCAATAGTGTTTGAAGATATTCCGGTATCTGCAAAATTCTTTAGTCCACTTGTATGAACTAAACTTTCTACTGGAGATTGCTGATCTTTATATGTTATTGAACTCTTTACGGAATATGATAAATTCTGATAATAGTTATTATCTGGAGTAACCTGAAAATCTTCACTTAACTTTCCAGTTTCAGTATCCCAACCAATATCTTTAATGTTGGAATAACCAACATTAAAAGTTCCTTCATTCAAATTCAAAGATTTAATTGTTGCAACAGAACCAGATTCATTTCCAGTAATAACTTCACCTACTGATAATTCATATGACCCTAAAACTTTTAAAGAATCTCCATCACTTCCTGTAACTTCCAAATCTCTTATTATCTGATTTGAAGATAAAGTTTCTCCAATAAAAAATTTGGATGGTTCTTGAACTACCTTAAAAGTAGGATAATCATTTTTATTAATTATTACTCCACTAAAATCTTGAATTGTTTTTGCAATTCCAGTATTTGAGGTAAATTCAGATACACCAATGGAGACTGTATCATTAAGTCCCTCATTATTATAATCAGTTACTTTAAAGAATCTAAATCCATAATCTGAAGAATTAAATCCATCACCATCAGAACTAAATTTTGAAATACCTTCAATGAATACTTCATCTCCCTTAGCAAATGGTGGAGTATTAAAAGTATTTCCAATACCAGGTGTTGATATTGTACATGTGAAAATCCCAGTATTTGATGATTCTACTTTTTCAATTGCGACACCATTATTATTATTTGTTGCAAAAACTTCTACAGTTTCATCGGGCAAACCTTTTGATTCAGTCTCAATTTCCACAGAAGAAATTGCAGATCCTGTTATTTTTGCTTCAATAAATCCAGAATCTATTATACTTCTTGTTGTGGGATTTATGAGAGTAATAAATGGTGGAGATACATAACCTTCACCTCCACTAATTATTGATATTTGACTCAGTGTATTTGAATCTTTTATTACAATATTTGGCGAAACATTGACCTTAGGTCTTAGAGTTTTGTCCGAAGAATAAGTAAATCTATTATTGATAACTCTACTTTCTTTTATAGATCCTACATTTATTGATTTTGCATTTGCAATCAAATCTATTCCGGAAGTAGAATTAGTAGATTTTAAAGTCGGTAATTTTTTATATCCAGTTCCTGAAGATATGATACTTAAAGATTTAACTGGCCCAGATGGAGAAGTTGATGTTGTTGAATAATCTAATATATCACACTCTGTTGAACCGTAAGAAAGTTTTTCTGGTTTCTTATCAATATTTACATTGAACGTTGTTGCTGCAACACCACTAATAATATATGAATTATTATAATCACTATTAATATACTTAATACTTGAATAATTACTAACATCAGTGTCAGATTTGACTAATACTCCATCTTTTTCTAATGTATAGAATAATTCTCCAATTTGTGAGTTATAATCTAATGTAAGAGTTGCTGTAGATGTTACTCCAACAGTTCCCACTCCAGATACACTGAAAGTATTTGTAGAACCCGTAGAAACAAATTCATTATTAAACTCTTTGTCTTGATACAATCTCAGACTATAATCTACTAATGAAGAATCTGAAAGGTCAAATACTAAATTGTTATTTTTGACTGGTTGTAATTGTGGATTAATTAAGGATATTGTTTGTGAAGAACCTCCTGTAGAAGCAAAACTTACAACTGTCGGAGGATTTTGTTGAGAATCTATAAAAGTTTCACAGAGATTAATTCTATTTCTATTAACTCTATAAACAAAATATTCATCATATCCACTATCTTCATAAAGAACTTTATCACCAGTTACTAATTTATGATCTGTAATTGTAATTTCATTAGTTACTGTGTTAATTCCTGTTGAATTAAATCCAATTGGATTGACTACAATATTATCAATTTCAGATTTATAAAGAACACGAACTGCTATTGAAGTTCCAATACCCACTGAAAGATTTGGTTGAACATCTAATGTTACCGTATCTCCATTTTGAAGTTCATGAGATGTTGATACTGAAACAGTTACTACATTCTTATCCACATCTCCCAATATTTGAGTGTAATTAGATTCGAATGAATACTTATCACTATCATTTCCATTATTATGGAAGAATAACTCTTCACCTGTAATTGCAGTCTTTAGTCCAATAAGACTTGGACTTTTCTTAACAATGAAAAGATTGGGGGATAAATCTGAAGTAGATGTTCCATCAGGAGAAACAGTTATTGGATTTATTCCATTAGAAATATAAACAACTGGTTGATTTGTTACAAAAGGATGATTTTCAATGTAAATTCCTTTTGTAGGAATACTTCTAGTTACAGTCGAAATACCACCAAATATAAATGATGTGCTATATCCAACACCACTTATTGTTCCAACACCAACAGATTCTTTAGGATTGAAGAAAACCTTATCATTTACTTTTGAATCAAATTTATCTACAGATTTAGAAATTGTGAAAGAATCTGGAGAGAAAGTTACTGCTGTTCCGACAGTGTGTGATACACCTGCTAATCCTCTTTCGATTCTAAGAATATTTTGATTTTTAAATACTTCAAGAACTTTTAAAGTTTCTGTCCCAATACCAATACTACTACCAACGGATACCTGTTCTGGAATTGGAGAAACATAAATTTCTGTCGTAAATCCTACAGATGCAGATGTTATTGTAGAAAGACATCTTCCATTTGCATAAGAAGGAACTGTGATTTGATGTGTTCCATTAAGTGCCGATAGATTTGTGGAAAATCCAGATATAGTTACATAATCTAGATTTAAAAGATCATGATTGGGTAATATTGATACTTTTACTCTACTTGTAGATTCCCATGTAAAAATAGAATTTAAGTATTCAGTTGAATTTGTATTTAATTCTACAACACTCTTTCCCTTAATGGAAGCAACACTAACATCTAAACCACTTCCTGATGTGTCAGTGTTATCAAATATCAATCTATCTCCAACTTTGTAATTACTACCAGAATTTTCAATCTCTATAGATTTTACAGAGTCTGATGTTACAGACACTACTTCTATTTTTTGATCTAAAACATCACTAGTTTCATTAATGAAATCATAGTCGGCATTTAGTTCTGATACTTTGTATGGTAGTGTATTTCTTAATAAATTTGAATTATTGAAATCAAACGATTGATCCAAATCGGAATTGGAAATTAATTTTGATTTATACTTATTACCTATAAAATAGGGGAATTGATTTATCGTAGCATGATATGCATAAACACCATTTGGATATTCTATATTTTTTTCATATCTACCATTATATTCATCTAAATCTCCATCTCCATTAAATTGATAATCTTCAACAAAAAATCCAGCATCAAATCCAGATGGTCTATCTTCAACATTCGATGTATTTAAGATATATCCAGATTCTAATGATTTCAATCCCGAAGATGTATCATTAGGATTGGTGAATCCATATGGTCCATAAATTGGATTGCCATCATAAGCCCATCCGATTATTCTTGAGATGCTGGTAGATCCTGATCCTACTTCACTTTCTTTAAAGGAATTTCTTAAATCTTCAAAATACTTTGATACTGAATATTGAATCTTATCTTTACCTTCTAATAAAACTTCTCCTGTAGGAAATCTTACAATATTATCATTAAGAGTTAATTTTCTAACTTGAGAATCGATAAAGGAATTTTTTCCTGATGAAACAACTTGAATTTTTGTATTTGATGCTGAATACCCAATACCAGTATTCAGAACCTTAACTTCTGATATTTGACCATTATTAATTATTGCTCTTAATTCTGCACCAGTTCCAGAACCAGAAACAATTAATTCTGGAACAGAATAATATTCACTTCCAACAAAACTTGTAAAAACACTAATTATTTTTCCATCAACAATTGATGGTGTTAATTGAGCAGATTTTCCATTTTTTATAGAGATTATTGGTTTTTTCTCTAAGTTTAAAATTGAAGATCCATATCCAGTTCCAGATTCATAAACATAAGCATCAACAATACTTCCTTTTACCACTGGAGTGACTACTAAATCTTGATACTCTTGAGTAGTAGTTCCAAATCCTACAGTATTATATTTAATTGAAACAGAAATGTCCGGATATTTGAAATATTGATATCCACTTCCCGTACTATCAAATTTTTTATAATCTTGTCTTTCATAATTTGAAGCAACTGTTCCTCCAATTCCAGCATCACACAATCTAAATGAATCGTTGTTAAGTTTTAAGATATAATATTGATTTGTAGTTGTAATTCCAGATATTTGTCCAGATTCATAATCATATTCAATAATTTCTCCATCATTAAATCCATGATTTTTGAAATTGACAGTGTTTTGTGTTGTAGATATTCCTGTAGGTTTTACAATTAACTTTCTATTAGTATATCCTTTTCCTTCATCAATTACTTTTATGTAAGAAACTTGTTTTGAAGATGAAAGAGTTGAGAATTTATGTGTTCCAATAGAACCGGTATAGATTCCTACAGCATTTGTATTTGATTGCTGATCACTTAAATTGTTATATAATTTTATTGTTTTATTATTAGTGACACCAACATAATATACTGAATTAGTAGGAAGATTAATATTATCCGATACCGTTCCAATTTCTATCGGATTATTGCCTAAAGGACTATAAATTACTTCCTGACCATTAACAAAGTTATGATCCGTTAAGAATATAATTTGATCTGTTGTTTCACTAACTCCTCCACCATTAGAAAATTCGTCTGCATTAAATAAAACTTCTCTAGGTTTTTCAATTATTACAGGTTCGATTACAGCACCACTACCATTTCCTCCTGAAATATTAATAGAAGTTATCTCTCTAATATTATAATCTTGCGAATCTACATATACTTTTTCAAAACCTCCACTAATGACTGGTTGAATTTTTGCAGTAATACCAGCTCCAGTAGAAACATTAACTAATGGTGGATTAATTACATCAAAATCTTCTCCACCAGAAAGAATATTTACTCCCTCAATTGGACCATAATAGATCACATCTTTAGATTTGTAGTTATTAATTTCAACACCATTAATTAACATTCCAGTAGTTCCTGGAATCGTTAAAGTTCCAGAACCATTTTCAATATTTTTTTCTAATGGAAACTTTCTTAGAAGTTTTTGTATTCCTAGATCAGTTTTTATTTGAGAATCTAAAGTAAATGTATGAGTCCCTATACCAGAATTTGGCACTTGGAAAGTTACATTACTGTCGGAATCTAATAAAGAAGGTGTAGTATATAATTTAAATTGATTTGTAGATGTTACTTTTACATAATAATTACCAGTTTGCAATCCAACCAAAGGTTCATTTTGAGGAAAATAATATATTTTATCTCCGGTTAAAAATGGAATAGAAGGATTAAATTCAATTATATTATAAACATCTTCAAAAAAATCTGCAAGATTATTTGTACTATCAATACTTACTTTTTTAATATTAGTTTTAATATCAAGACGATAGTCTACAATATTATTTTTTTCTTCTGATGGTAATGAATTTGATGCAACATATGCATACTCATCCTTATCGACATATACATTAAGAATGTCTGATAATACAGAACTACCTTCAAAATCTGAACCTGAAGATTTTGTTTTATTTAATTTTCTTCTTACATCATATTTTTTACTATCTTCTAAAAATGGAGTTGTGTTGTCGGCACGTAATGCATTTTCCAACTCTAAAGAATTATCATCAGTAATGCCACTAATATAAACTGGATTTGAAGTAGCAATTAAATTTTCACTACCTCTTTCTAATATTTCAACTTGATCTCCAATTTTTAAACTGGATCTATCAATAGTAGACCCTAACTCATTAGTATCATTATTTACAATCTGATATCTTGCACTGGTATTGTATATAAAAGAATTTGCAAAAATTTCTTTCCAGTTTGAATTACTATTCTTAATTTTATTTCCAAGATTTTTGACTACAATTATATCGTTTTCGTCTACTTTAAAGTCTTCATTTTCTTCTACTAAATCTTGTATTACTCCAAGTAATATTAATTCGACTTTTTTTGAAGTATCTCCATCTTCATAAGAAAAATAAGTATCATTAGATCTAATATTCGATGCCGTAGTTATAGTATCATTGATACCAGCACATCCAAAAAACTGATTAATACTTTTTCCGGTATAAGAAATAGTATTAGTTCCAGAAACTAATGTTCCTGATTGTGAAAAACTTAAAGTTGAATCTACATTTAAGATAGAAGACCCTACTGATACACTTTCAATTAACTTTGTATTTGGTGTTATTTCAAAATTTCCTACAACTGATGAGGAATTTTCAGTATTTCCAATATAAAATTCAATTTTATGGAATGTTTTACCTTTTCTTGAAAATGGTTCTATAGCCGATATTGATGCAGTTGTATTATCATCAGTAGTCTTTATAAGAGTTTGTCCAACAATCTTTGAAGGTTCTCCTGATATTACCTCTGCTATTGCAACTTCTCTTCTTATATAATTTGCAGAAGATGGTTTGATTAAATAATCTTCCAAATTTATAATTGAAGGTGTTTCCCCAAAAATAACTTTAAAAAGAATTTTTATTGCTTCATCTGTTCCTTTAGAAGCATAAAAATCTTTTGCTCTTCTGATGAAATTTCCAACATCAATTTCATCTACAAATTTAATATCTTCTAATCCTGGAGTAAAAGTATACTTCAGTTTTTTATAAAAATCCTTTAAAAATAAAGAACTTAAATTTTGTACAGATGAACTATCAGAATGTTCTGCTGCTGTTGATGTAGAAAAAACAAGTTCTTCTTTATTTAAATCTTGATGATAATCAGTTACTCCACTAAATCCGCGCACACAACCAGTGAAACTATTTGTAGTAATTCCAGTATATGTGATGATTTCATCATCAATTTTAAGAAGTCCATACTGATTAGGAAATCCTTTTGTACTAGAAACACTAATTGTGGTGTCAGTAGGAGTTATACTAGCACTAGTTGTAGTACTATCAACAATAACTTCAGGTTTTAAGGTATCTAATTTTAAATACTGATCTAGATTATCACTAATATCAATAGGACCACCTTGATATTCTTGTGAAATATAATATTGTTTTAAAAATTCTACCGCATTCGGACTTTCATCCAAGATAAACTCTGGAAGTTGATGATCAATTAGATCTTGTACTTTGATTCTAGATTCAAAACCAGTTTGTATCATATTACTTTCTTACTAAATTTCCGTTTGAATAACTTGATGTATAGAAGTCGTTAACAAATCTGGTGCCAGATATTTCATCCCCAGAAGCAATCACATCCCTGACAATATTTATTGTACTTTTAGGAATGTTTAATGAGATATACAAGTCTCTTAGTCCAACAACATCATTAGATTCTGGGAATGCTTGTATTTCGATTAATCCGTTACTTAATGAAGTTGAAGTGATATTAACAGTTCCTAAAATTATTTCTCCTTTTAAGTAATCAACAGTTCCTGCAGATTTCACAACTACTCTTGTTTCATCAGATATTTGCTTTACAATCGATAAAGTACCTGTTTTCAAATCTGCATTAGGAACATCTGTAAAATATACGGTATCGGTTTCTCCTGAAATTTTAAATCCTGTGGATTTGATATTAAGACCTTCAGATTTTACATTAAACCTATTTCCATAACATAGTTCATATTGAGCAAATTTATTGAGTACAGGCTTTAAATCTCTGCGAATAATAATTTTTGTAATATTTGATGTAATTGCAGTATCAGTATTATCAATAACTTGTTGTACTTTACTATATCTAAGTCTTCCACCAAATTTATTTAAATCTAAAGACTCTGAATACTTTTGGAGAGAATTTGTAACAGAAGTTTTTAACGTATCTGAACTTGATACTTGTGAATAATTATAGTAAACAGAACTATTCAGTTCGACATAGAGAATTTTAAGATCTGTTATGACTTGATTTATTCCAGATACTGTAAATTGTTTTAGTTTTGATAAAATCTGAGTCTTATTGAAATCTGAAACAAAGCTTCCATTTTTTGGTTTAATACTAATTTGAACTGTACCAAACTGAGGAGGATCCATTTCCTCTCCACCAACTACAGATACTGATTCGGTATCTGGATATATTCTTTTTATAATTGCTTCATAGTCTCTTGATGTAACAGCTCTATATTGAGATGAATATAATCTAGGAGCATAATATTTAATTGAATCGATAGGTTCAATATCTCCACCATTGATTGATGATTGATTTGTAGTGACCGTAATAGTTCCTGGATCAATAATTCCACCAGTCGCATTCTCTAATGTTCCAGAGAATGAAAAATTAGAGGCACCATTTCCATCTCTTCCATCCGTAATGATATAGTTGGCAGTAATTATAGTTCCATCAGAACTAACTTCATCACCCAGTTTCTTGCCAATTAATCCGTCACCAAATCTCAATTCATATTTTTCATCTTGAACTTCATTAATAAAGAAAATTCTAGAGTTTTTATCTACATTAAAAATATTTTCTGAAAGGAAATATTCAATACCAACTCCAGATTGTTCTGTTTTTTTAATGTATACTTTAAGTGTTGATGTATCAATAAAAGAATTATTTAAAACAAATCTTTGATCTAAAGATCCATCATATTGGAATTGCTTGGTTAAGAATATTCCTTGATAAACATTGAGGTTGTTAAAGGATGCTATACCGTCCACAACGTTTGCTGTAACGTCCTCTGGAACGGCAAAGGTGTATGTAGTATCATTAGTACTCCCTACACACACTATACCTGCCTTCAGAGTGAGTGTAGGAATGTCTGTGCTAGTTGTTACATTAAATGATATTTGTGCCGTTGATGCGACTCTAGAACGGGGAACATATCCAATATTACCTGCAAGAGAAACTACATTTTCTCGAAGAGTTGCCGAATCCAAAAAGGATTCATTCACAACCATATTCGAATTGAATGCAGTAATGTAAGTATTATATGCTAACGTATCAATTAAAACTGAAAAGTTTGATCCTTCAAAATCAAAGTCCGTGAATGTAGAGTTGGCACGGAGATAATCTTTGATAGAAGTTTTTATCTGATCAAAATCTAAATTTGTATATTTTGTAAAAGGCATTTTATCTGGTTGCCTCTAGGAGGAATGAATATTCTTGTGTCGGAAACTCTTGACCAATAATATCAAATATAACTGTTACATTAAATGTGTTTTCGTCTGCTATTGGATCTACCTGAACGATCAAATTTTCGACTCTATCTTCAAAATTATTAATGGCAATTTCAATTTGATCCTGAATCACTGATGCAGTACCAAAGTCAACGAACTCAAATAAACTTCTTCTTACATCAGATCCCAACAAAGAATTAAAAAATCTCTCTGTTGGGATAGTTTCGACTATATTTCTTACGGAACGACGAATTGCGTTCTCATTTTTTAGAATCGGAAGGTCTTTTGTCACAGGATGGGGCTCAAAAGACAAACTAATGTCCTTAAATGCCCGTGATATCCTCTGAATTGCCATTGTTAAAGAGTTTTCTTAATTATATTTATACTCTATTCTTGAAGATTCTTCTGTCCTTTCTTCAAATCATCATGCATAATCTCTTGAATTACTCTTTCTTCTGGATCTTCGGTTTTTTTGGGTAATGACCAGTAATCTGTGGTCAAACTTGTTGTTCCCCACACTTTTTTCATGTAACTTGCACTTCTATCAACCGGTGAATTGCCCATTTTGCTCCTGATTAGTGAAATCAGAACTTTTTGAGGGGTTACTATCCCTATTTTTATTTATTTTCATCTTCTTCAGATGAAGTTTCACGTTCCTGTGCAGTCTTCCAGAAATATTCGTCCTCACGTCCCATTCCAAGTCTTTCAAATCCATTTTCAACCTGATAATATTGTGTCGAAACCTTAAAATCAGGCATTTTTGGTTCGACAGGTGTCAAACTATTGTCAAAAATACGTAATCTATTGTTTGGATACATTGCATACTGCCCATTCTCAAGTTCAATCAAGTTATGAGACTTGTGTTCGGCAGGATTCTCACTAGTAGCCCAATCAACATAGTCTGGATCATGATGATAATTGTCTATGGTACAAATATATGTACCTTTTACATTACCAAAGTCCCGTGTATAGCATTCAAAGTCCATTGATCCTATGAATTTCTTATCCACGGAGACGACCCCGTAGTCCATGCAATTCCAAAACTGTAGGTTCGGTAGGTTCATGTCCGGACTTGGGGTCTCAGGGTCTGCTACAAAGGCACTGATAGGTAATTTATCATACATTGCCGCATATTCTGGTAAATAGGTCTCAAAATAAAAAGCACGTCCAGGAATCGATTTAACCGATACCCAAACGCCCTTTACAAATTCACCGTGTCCACTTTGATGGTCCGTTAGATATTCTTTACGAACCCATACTTCTTGTGATGGAAGATTTGCAATCAAACATGCCATATAGTGACAATAAAACTACAATTATATATTAACCCCGTCCTTGTCCACGATACATTTTCTTCTTCCCATTACGAGAAGTCGCGGCATACTTCGTGTGCTTCCCACTTCCCTGACGAGTTTTCTTCGGTTTCCCTTCCACAAAACCATTACCACTCAATCCAACCTTTGAACGTACTGCCATAATAACTCCTTAAACTCTAATAATCTTTGTTTCTAAATCTTGTGGTCTTGGAGAACCTTTCTGATAATACTCTATCGAAAGGTCCTCCATCTTATCAAAATACTCCTCCTCCGTCAAGTTCTTATACAGAACTTTTCCTTTGTGGAGAATTGTATATTCTGTCAACATCTATCAGATTACACGAGTTTTCTCATGTCCAACACGAATCCGTGGATCACACCATATCTTAAATCCTGCTTCGATAGCATCGAGACAGAATGATACATCCTCTCCACACATATCCTGCACCTCTCCACTCTCAAAGACTTGCATCTTTGGAGCAAACCATGGATACTTAATACCTTCGTTCTCAAATACTCCGTGCTTAATTAGTAACCATCCAAATCCTGCATAGTCCACAGTAAATGGTTTACGACGCTTTGAAATACTCTCCCCGGTTTCATGATTCATAACTCCACCACTCTTACGGAAATCTTCCTCATCTAACCAGTGTGCAACTGAAGTGGTCTTACCATCCTCAGTCATATACCATCCACTTGCAATGTCTTCATCCATCAATACCAATTGCCAAAACTTCTCTGAGTTAAACACAATGTCACTGTCAATCCATAATTGATAATCATAGTTTAACTTACCGTCCCATGGAATTTGATCCGGTCCTCTCAGTACATTCGCACCTAAACATTTGCATCTTGCAAAGTTTACCATCGATGAATAATCCTGAGAAATCTGGATGCTCGCTCCTGCCTGAACTAAGTCAAAACAAAGTTGTACAAAGTTTTTGAGATACGTATAAGATACTCCTCTACCAGGTAAACAAAAGACAATGGATTTGCCTCTCACCATTTCCTTTGCTTTCGCATAGTCCCATTCAGGGGCATCCTCAGTTGCTTTGGGTGTCTTTGCTTTTACTGTAAATCCTTTAGCCATAACTTTAAATGAACTACTTCACTATCATAACACTCTATCTATACGTCGTCAAGATTCTTCGAGATCCTTGATAATAATACAATCATTCTCTACCTCGATGTTTACTTCTGTTCCCTCATACCACTCCTTCTCATCACATATCCATTCGGGTATCGTAATAATATGTTCTCCACTTACTGGGTCGATCTCTATAGTCGTAAAATTTTCCTGCGGATTTTTTTGCATATCTTTGAACCTTGTGCCTTGTTTTTATATATGAAAACTTTTTTTTATTGAAGTTATATCGAGAACGGACTTTGGGTCGTTTATAGCTTAAAGTAGTGAGGGGTTTTTATATACGGGGCACGGCAACGCATAACATAAGGGGGGCATATACCCCCCACTGCTGTATCACGAACGAATGCCCTTATCTATCAACTGCCTGCGAACTCCCCTCCTAACTTGATTCATAGCATGAGGGCATGATGGTGATGAGGGGGCAGTATATGTGAATCCTACATAATGCCTAAAGACTAAATGTGTCCTTTGACGTTCTAAGTCATAACCCATAGAATCCATGAAGATGCGAACTTCTTTTTTGTATTTCATGATACTGAGAACTTATTGTTGCTGAAGTTAGCATAACTGAACTGCTCACGATTGACTAACTTAAATGTACCGAACTCATTAGAGTAGACATAACCCTCACCACCGATTGGAGTTTGTCCAATGTATGCCTTTGGACCATTATTCCGGCAGAGATAGATAGCATCCTCTTTTATCGACTTAACTAACAACCAGAAACTGATGAGTTTCTCATTCATAAAGGTAGAAGCAATGACAGGACGATTCTCACGAATGCAAGAGTTAAGTTCCTGTTTAATCAGTTTGGCATCCTTATCTGATACAAACTCAATGTTCTGTGCCATTACCTTAGCAAAGGCAATTACGTCGTCTAAGTCATGAAATCTCTTCAGACCATCATCATACAAACCAGACGCAATCGTTGCCAGAGGTTTCACAAACTTACAATAGAATGTGTCTGTAATAGTGAAGTTCATTGGGTGTGCGATTGCATCCCTTAAATCACTCTCTGCTGTGTAATACGTATGAGGAGCAACGATGATATTTTCCTGAACTACATCATCAAACTGATAGGTGATTGTGTTCGGGGTATACTCATCATTGCCACCGAAACCAATAAAATCACCCTGAAATATTCCATCTGTATCAGGTAACCAATCAAAGCAAGTGTGCAGAATTCTTGCAACATTACCCGTGTGGTTAGCATCAATGTCCTGATGCGATTCGTTGATTTTGATCTTTACTTTGTTAAAAACTGACTTAGTACCAACGAAGAAATTACCAGTCGCAGGATTCTTTCCCCATACGATTGCAGGTGCTCCGTCCATCTTCACAGATAGATTGCCCTCATTACGTAGACAATCAAGAGCACTTAAATCACCAGTGAGAATGGAATCTTCGGGATGTTCGATGTGCTTGTTTTGCATTTAGAGAATGATGAGAATGAGAATAATTGAATAAAAACGGGCATAGATTGATGCCCATTCTTTTTTGGTTTTAATCATGCAAGACGCATACCATTACGGAACTCAGTTGTAAAGAATTCGGTGCCATTCCATAGACGGATGAACCATTCAAAGTTTTTCTGGAATACACTTTCACCGGCAACTCCGTACTCCGAAAGGATTACATTGAGACGGGATTTTGTAGTCTGTGATTGTCTGCCACCATCATAAAGTTTCAGTGAATCTTCATCAATCTCAGCAATCAAATTGCCGTGAAGGTAGACCTTGCTGATACCGTCTTCAAGGGTGACGCACGTGTTCGCAGAGGTCCAGTTCGTGTTATCTTTGATTGCCTGAACCATTTGGGTTTCGATTTTGCGCATGAGAGGCAGGTAGAAAGGTCTGAGAGGTGTGGTGAGGTGCTGTCCCCTCCACTTCTATAAGATACACGATTTTGAGGGTCTGTGCCGTTACCTTGTGCCACTTTGTCCGACTGTCCACTCGCGGCTGACCTGAGTATCATTTAGTGATACTACAGTTAGTGTTACTTAGTCTCTGCTAATTCCTGCTGTTGTAACATTAGTTGCTCCTCTGTAACCTCATCCACACAGTCTTGAATCACCTCATAGATGTAATCAATGTTGCCAACATCATCAAAGATGCGTTCAAGAACCTCAGGATCTTCTACATTATTATCATAATCAATGTTGCCATCTTCATCCTTTAGATGACAATCATTTTTGGTATAAATCCATGCGGCGCACTCTGCATCTTCTCCCTGTTCTTTGATCATACTATTCACACGGTCCGCAAGTTGCTTGAGAGTGTAGTTCATAATTTGAATGAGAGGGTGTTAGTTAGTGTGATTGAGTAAGTGTTATTAACCGCCACCGTAAACATAAGAGATAACACCTTCCTCTTGATTAACTCCTTCGATAACTTTATAATCGCCATCTTTGATAGCAGAATCGAACTCTCCCATTCCCATGTCATCAAATTTGAACTCTTCTGCAAAAATCTCCTTACAACGCTCTAAGGAAGGAGCAGAGATAACAACCATTCCGGGTGTATAATCAGAGAGGACTTCGTTGATGATGTATAGGTTGTTCATGGTGTTTGAGTGTTAGTTAGTGTGAGATGAGTAAGTGTTAATTAGTTGAGAATATAAGTGCTTAAATCATTACGATTATCGCAAGAGCACCAGGTATCGTAAAAAGAATCCCATGCAGTTTCGTTATCAACAAAGGAGACAATTTCCAACATCTCACACACCCAATCGTATGCCATATCTACATCAGCATTTGTATCATTGACGAAGGCACACATTTGCCCCATAATGTCATTCCACTTTGCTTGTTGTTCTGAAGGAATAAGAGAGAAAATTGGAGTTGCCATGTTGTTAATGAAGAAAGAAAGAAAGTGTTAAACAGTGAGTGAATCAGTCTCCAAGTTCAATAACAGTATGTCCGAGGTAATCTTCAACCCAGACAGTGGAATTAGACTCACTATACATCGAATAGGCAACGTCGATTGCATGATCCTGAGAGGAGCAATTCTCAGTTTCGTTAAGTGCTGGACAGTGAACAGTGTAAAGCAAAATTGAACTCGTTTCTTTGACCCTTCTACAATACACGATTTTGAGGTCCAAAACGAAACCTTGTGCCACTTTGACCAACTGTCCACTCGCGGCCGACCTGAGTATCATTTAGTGGGGAGATTGCCTCCCCTAAGTGTTAATTAACGACTGTGAGTTCTACATTTTTTGCCATCCAAATCTGTTCGATGATATCATCAAGAGTAGCAATCTGTTCATCGAAAGTATTATCTTTCGTAATAGAACTACACCTGATAAGTTCACCTCTACGGTCTACAAGTGCCATTCTTAAGTTAGTGCCAGAAATGTTCATTAAGTGTTAGTTAGTGAGTGAATGAGTAGGTGTTACTTACATAACGTGCTCTAAAGCAACTTTACCATAAACTTCATAGAAACAATCCCATGCCCAAATATCATCTACGAATGAATTACAACCCTCTACCTGATCAACAATCCAATCATATGCCATATCTAAATCAGCATCCATTTCACCCACAAAATCATACAAACCTTCCATTGCTGATTTGAAATTAGGGTCTTCCATTAGTGATAATGCTGTCTTGCCAGTCTCATTATCACGAATAATCATTTGACCTTCGATGTTGTATGCTTTGGAGAATTGTGGCATTTGAGAGGTGAATTTCTTTGACCCTTCTACAATACACGATTTTGGGGTCTGTGCCGTGTGCTTGTGCCACTTTGTCCAACTGTCCACTCGCGGCTGACCTGAGTATCATTTAGTGATACTACAGTTAGTGTTACTTAGTAGTCTAATTTGCCGTTAATGTAACCTTCTACGTCAAACTTCTTATCATCTTCTCCCTCTTCTTTATAATCAATCACATCATAAATCTCACCCGGCATGTCATTAATCTCAGAGAAAATGTCAGTGTCGAAAGTGTTGTAATCCATTTTAAAAAAAGTGTTAGATAGTGAGAGTTGAGTAAGTGTTACTTAACCTATAAGTTCTTTCATCATTTCATTTACTTCTAATCCGTTGATATTAACATCGTCCCACTTACAACTATCTGGGGTTTCTTTACTTCCAGCATCGTGAATCATACTCACCAGATGTCCATAAGTTCCACCATCCCTTGCAACATCACATGCCAGTTCATACAAACCAGGATCATTTCCGATCCAGAGAGCAACATTCCAGGTCTCCCAATTTGTCCAACCGTTGTAACCTTGCATTTGGTGAATTCCTGATGACTTAACTACAATACACGATTTTGGTGCCAGTGGGGAGATCAGTGGCCACCTCTACGACTGTCACAATTTCATTATGCTGTGGCAGCATCAAATGAACGAATTGATCCTCTCCATGCCTGTTGAGTTTCTCTCGAATTGATATATCCCCATCCAGCATCTACAGCATCACAATAACGAACATATCTTTGACGAAATGTTTTATAGTGATGACGAATAACTCCATCATTTCCCATCGAACTTGAGGAATAAACCCAAACATTATAATCATACTTTCCAAGATTAACTTGAACCGGTGAATGATTGTTTCCTTTTTTAATCATTTTTGAGAGGAATTGTTTGACTTGAAACTACAATACACGATTTTGGACCCTGTGCCGAAACCTTGTGCCACTTTGCCGACTGGGAGGCAGCCGACCGGTTTGTGTTACTTAGTGGGGAAATTCTTACAGACAGCATCACATAGTTGTGTAATGACGTCATCTTTATATTCAACTTCACCAAAGTTAGATTCCATAATACAAATAATATCTTCCATTAACTGTTCACGACTCATTAACATCTCAAGTGTGTCGTTGTTAATCATTTTGTGAATGAATTGTTTTAACTTAACTACAATACATGATTTTAGGGTCATGTGCTCATATAGTGTGCCACTTCCCCGACTGGCACACTCATAAGGTCTCTCTATGGGTCTTATAAGGTCTTCTAATGCCCTCTCGTGCCAGTCGGGGAAGTGGCACACTAATACACGTCTGCGGTCTCTCTGATGCTAATATCAACATTCTCGTCACCTTCCAGTCCTAAGATATCATTCCAATTGATATCTTCTAGATTTAAATCATCATAACACTCAATGTCTAATGTAACACTTATGATGCGTTTATGTGCGTACATGTGTATCTCGTATGATGTGTGTTATAATGTGTTATGTGTACACATATCTCGTAATGTATATGTGTATCTCGTATGTTATGCGTAATGTTTATACGCAAGCTCTACGTAATCACATGTATCTCGTGCGTACTCATCATCTATCTCGTATGTATCCTGGGTGTTATGTGTATCTCGTGCATAATGCTCACACATCTCGTCTTTGTAATACGTATAAGACTCGTTGTTATAATGATACTGTAACTCGTGGTCTTCGTAATACATGGTGTCTCGTCGAGATTTGTATGTTACTTGTATATTATACAGACATCTCGCACGTATGTCAAGTATGATCTCGTGCGGCATTCATAAGCATTATTTATCAATCTCGACGAGAAAAATGTGTGGGTCTCAGAGTTTTTATGTGGGGGGTATTGACAGAATGCTCTGAGTGTGATAGCCTGTCGGTAAAGGTCACAAGGACTGAGAGGTTTATAAGGCATAAGATCTGAGGTTTATAAGAGGTTTATAAGACCTTTAGAACATAATAACTAAGAGGTTTTCCACACATAAAAGACACTTATCCACAGAAATACCGCACTTATCCACAGACTTGTTAAAAAACAGTTTTATATTTATAATCATATTTAAAACCTATTTTTTAACTCATAATGTAACAATCGATACAAAATACATAGTTTAGTCATGTAATCAATAGTATAAGGCATCTAGGAACACTTATGGGTTAGTTGACATGAATAGTTAGAGTTTTACCATCTGATGACAAACCTATGGAGCAGTGAGTTAGTTCCGACCTAATCTCTCTATTACTAACAGTAGCACCCTTGTGATAATGGGACGAATGATCAACAACTAACTCTTCAACACTTGATAGTATTGTTGCATAGATTTCATTTGAATCAATTATGTACTTCATTTTTTATCACCAAATAGTTTAGTCATGTAATCAAGTACCTCATCATTAACAGTATCATTAATAGATGCCTCTACTACATCATCAATAGAATTACCTGTCAATACACTCTTAGTTGCAGAAGCAGTAATCAGAAATGCCTTAAGTTTATCCTTTGTCTTATCTTCTTTATTCTTTCTTTTTATAGTAACAATTTCATCAATACGACTTTGAATCTTTTCATTCACAGTAGAATTAAATCCTACCTTCAACATATCATACAATCTATCACTCTCCTTAGATAAATCTTCTCTCAGAAAGATTGGTGAATTGATATAACAATCAATCAGATCATCAGGAAGATTGACATTTAAATATAATTTTGGATAAATTATCTCTGATATGAACGCTAACACAAATCCAGTACGATGAGTATCATAAATGGCACGAAGGATTTCTTCATCATCAGATGTTTTTACTAATTCACAAATTAATTGTTGATCATTCTCCCAAACATTATATGCATGGATACGTCCTTGTTTAATAGAATACTGTGCTTTCCATTCATCAAGAGCATGTTTAGCATACGTTTTTGAATGAGATGTTGCATGTTCAATAACATCTAGAATTAATTCTTTTTCTGTTGCAAATAATGGGTCTATTGATTCTGGAGATTCGGTCTGATGAGAAAAGAAGTTAAACATTTGATGTTTGTTGTTCCAACGTAGTTGATATAATGAGTATAAGGCATCTAGGTGCCTCATGGGAGTTAGGTATGACAGTTCTCAATCTGTCTCATAGATACTCTTTCGACTCTTTACATAAGTAAGATCCTTCCACTGATGCGGATAACACAATAACAAAGTATGAATATACTTATGTTTCTCCTCACGGGTATACTCACAATTTGGTTTTGGTTTCACTCCTGTCTCAATTGTAATGTACAAACTATCAACAAAATAAACCCATCCTTCATGTATACTACCATTCTTATTCCATCTTACATAATCATTCACCTTTGGTACATAACTCATGAGAACAATACTGCTTCTAATGGATTTAGGTTCTTTTGCATCGAACTATAAGGTGTTGTATCCTTAATTGACACTTCCTTACCTACCTTCTTTGAATTGATTGGAGCATAATACTTTCCCTTCTTTGATGAATAAAATCCCCATATTGACTTGGGTGGTGTATCTCTATAAGAGAACAATCCATGATTAATGATCCATATGGCATCATACCTTGCATTGAATGATTCATATGAATAAGAATAACCTTCGGGTGGTAGATGTGGGAAATCAATCATGATACTCTGGTGATTTTAATTCTTTTAGGATTAATACCATCATTTAATAAACTATTATAAATTTGCTCACATTCATCCCTTGTAAGTAATGTTCTTACTTCGTGCCATCCTGATGTTGATTCTTCTTCGATTTTATATAACGGAGTTTCCATACTATTCGATTACCATTGCACTAATTATACCACATTCATAATCATCAGACAACTTCATTTTTGTGGCATTTGTAATCTCATTCATCACTGCATCAGTATCACTCTCCTGAAACTTAACCTCAGGGTCTGTAATCACAAGAGAAAAGGCTCTCATATCATTCTCTGCAATCAATACAATTAACCCATCAAGAGACCAATGATCAATCAAATACACATACTTCATAAGAATTCATCCATAAGATAATCAACCGTAATTTCCATTTTGGCAGCAGTGTTCTCTAAAAATTCATCTAATACTTCAGGAGCATCTTCCTTAACTACCGCATACCATGAATACCATAACTCTGGATTTGTTTGTGGTGTGACTTTAGAAAGATTGGTCAACATAAGATTCGTAATTGAGTTCGACGTTTGTTGTGTCTAATGTGGCATAATAATCATATAACCGATCATACAAGGTGTCAATACTACCTGATGATCGATTGATCTGTATCTCATCAATACTCTCCACTAATTCAAGGGACCTGAGTATGATATCTAATTCATGTACATTCAGTTCAATGTTAATTTCTGTCTTTTTCATTCATTAACTCCTTTAATTGCCATATGGTTTCTTTCATTGTAACCTGAGCATAACCAGTCGCATAAGGATAACCTTTGTTTTTATCCTTACCCACATCATAACATACTTGAATCGCATCTTCAAGTCTTTCAATCATATGAGATACATTCATCATAATTCAATTGGTTGTGATTTGAAATACAGTCCGGCAATTTGCATCATATCAATTAACTTTGATTGTATCTCCTCTAAGTGTTCTGTATTCACATCATCATCCCAAAAATCTACAATCTCAAACTCATCAAAGTTTAAGTTGAGATGATTAAATGGAACACGGAATAATTCACCCTCACTACAAACCGTATACATGCAATCATGTTCCTCAACTGTTAAAAATACACCAGAAAAAGTTAAATCAGTCATTAGAAATCAAGAGAGAGTTGTTCAAATTCAAGATGGTCACAGCACGTATCATCATCGTGCAAATCAATCATGTCCGTGTCTGTGTGCTTAAAGAGTTTGTCAAACAAGTCATTCACGAACTCTTGATTCGATTGTTGTTGAGTCATAGTTCTGAAACAGTTTGGAATCACGTTGTGCTAAGAATACCAAATAAACACTGAGAGCAAATGTAATACAAATGCCACTCAGTACATACTGAAGAAGTTTCATTTAGTAAAGTTCGGTGGGTTCAACTGTTTCATTCACAACATCCAACCATTCAGACCATACATTCATTGCATGACCACTGGCACCACTCTTTGTCCATTGTGAGATAAACTTAAAAGCATACTCTGCACGGGATTCGGGTTGAGCAAGTCGTGCTTTGAGTTCGGGTGACATCTTCATGGGGTTGTTCCAACGCAGTTGGTTGCTTATGTGATTATTATAGAGCATCCTGAACGGGTTTCAAGATGCTCTGTGACACTTCACCATCTGGTCTGAATCAGTGCTGAATTGAACAGTTGTGGTTCAACATGTAAATCAGTTACTTCATAACCATAACCCTCAACACGACTATTAACCTCTTTCTCAAATGATTCTTTGTTGATATATGATTTAGATTGCATATCATTACTGAATGTAACAGTCTTATACATCAGACGCTCACTGATCGTATTATCAGCATACTTCACAGGATAGAAGTCAACAACCATGTTTCCGTGCTTGGCAGTGAGTTGCATGTGAGTGGTGTTCCCTTGATTACCTTGTAATTATAGCAGGTCTGCCCTGCTCTGTGGTCGGTTGGTGGACGGTTCAATCAACTGGCACATACAATTGACCATACTTACCAAAAGTATGTTTAAATCGGTCAAGATCAGTCCCAAGGTATATGATAGCAGACTGAAATGGTGCTGCACTTTTGGCAGCACCGAATCTTAACCGTCTATTGACTCCTATCCATGGATATTTGGTGATAGATCTCCACCATTTGGTAGAAACGTCCAACTTAATGAGAAGAATCATTTCTTTCGCATTTCCATTTTCATACTGAGCAGCAGCATAGGGAATCCATTTTTTACTAGCAGAATATGGATGATTCATAAAAACACTATCAGCAACCCAACTTTGTTGAAGTCCA
>JACKZZ010019509.1_pt1 | contig 46458 bp, 22 predicted proteins | sample 8027871 | NCBI WGS metagenome assembly JACKZZ01 (sample SAMN15724774, study PRJNA655200) | protist metagenome | isolation source: fluorescence activated cell sorting (FACS) single amplified genomes of... | place: USA: West Boothbay Harbor, Gulf of Maine | collected 2000-07-19
TTCAAATTTACTATATTAGCCAAATTCTAAATAATATTATTTTAAGGAATTTGTAAAGTTAAAAACGTGTTTATTTTCTATTACATCTATTACCTGGTACACTACGAGGAGTACTTTTCCTATGAATTGTCGATCTCCGCGCCCGATGTTCCGATGTTTTGCTGTCCCAGCTGTCCAGGCTGTGTGTGTGGTTCAGAAAACAAAAACTAAATATACTTAATATTAATAATACATGTACTGTAGTAGCTAATAGTAGCAGCTACGAGGAATCTATAATAAATCCAGCAAAAAGTGCAATCCTGGCAATCTGGCAATGCAACCAATCTACTGTAGCTAGCTCTACCAGGTATACAGCACACCAGCACGCCACATGCACATCATTTATTTTAAGACTATTATTTATTAATTCATGCACTCATCATCAATACAGTAATAATAATAATAATAATAATGATATATATAGTATTTATATATGATAGATCTTTTAGTTCAGAAAAATACATAATATATATACAAATGTATGCAATGTATACATATATACATATATCGACTGCATGTATGTACAGAAATAATACAAAGAGAGATAGAGGGGAAAATATACAACCATGCCAATCCCGATGGAACTGGAAATGGAAAATGGTACGCCATCTAAAGCACCATCAAGGATAAAAAGTAAAAACAAACTAACGAATAGTAATAAAAATATAATAATTGCTGGTACTGTTGTATTTGCGTTATTATTACTCGTACAACAATTTTTTGCTCCCACGTCGTATCGGGGGCACATTGTCATAAGCGGAGACGATCGGTTTAAATTATCACATTCCAAAGATATTATGGATCATGAGCGGCGTCAACTACGTTTACTTTTGGAAAAAAATCATACATATACATTTGGTGAAAATATAAAGCAAGTTGTCTCTACGAAAATTATGAAAAAAAAAGTTGCAGAACAAAAACAAATTATTAAAATGGAATTTGAATTATTTGTAAACGATATACTAGAAAACGGCGCAGATGTTTTGATTACGTGCAAGCAATTTAAAATTATATCGTTGCAAGAGGATGGTAGTAAATTTCAAGCGCGTTTGTGGCGTCAAATGGAACAAGTAGTTGTTGGTGAAACGTTTAAAGCATTCTTAGCAACGAATGGTACGTTGTTGAAGGCTGAAACAAATGAAATACATAAAAAAGTTTTCAACGAGCTTCATAAAATGGATGCATTGCCAATGGAATTGAAGTCTGTATTGACGATACCAGGACCAAGCGGAGAAGACGAATCGATTGATTGTTTAGGTACCCGTTTTGTGCATCGACCATCGGGTACTGTGAAAGCTGAAGTTGTTTTAGGAACACCCCGAGATGGGTGTAAATGTGCACCAAATATAGGCCAACCTGGAAGTCGATGGAAAGGTCCACAATGTGTATTTACAAGTGCAGTAGAAGGAAAAATTGTCTTATTGAAACGTGGTAAATGTAATTTTGCAGATAAATTGATTTTAGCACAAGATAGTGGCGCAATTGGCGTTATTGTTGGCGATACGGAGACTCGAGATTTGGTGTTTATGGGTGGTACATCGAAAAAAGTTAAAATACCTGCTGTGATGATACGAAAGCAAGACTACGATCGTCTAGTGAGCGATTTAATAGCATTGGATGAAGCTGATGGTGGTGGTGAAGGAATTCTAGCAACGATGAGACATGGTTTAGATGCATTTAGTTACAATGAATCACCATCGGAAAGCGATGAAGAAAGGGGCAAAAAAGTCATTATTGATTTACTAGGATATAATTATTTATTAGAGGATCAATTGAAGAAACGATTAACTATTTTTCCGACAGAAAAAGTTGGAAGAGGTGATGTATGGGAAAGAGAAATAATAACACAGACACCGGTACCACATGTAAATAAAGAAAAATTTTCATTGAAGGAAATGCGCAAAAAATCTATTGGCGATGATTATCGATGGGTTGCACGCATTCATCTAGATACGAAAGAATCACCTTTAGAAAACAAAAAGGCGGAAGATACAAGTAATAAGGCATTTCGTCCATCATTAATTTCGTCTGCATCAACACACAATCTCGAAGGTGGAGAATCTGGTTTTTTTGAAGTTGATTTAAAGTCTGGTCTAATTTTAAATGGTGAAATTACTCAATCAATTTCCGGTACAAAAGCTAAATACAAAAAAGACGACCTGGAACAAAACGATGATAAAAATTCTATTAAAGGAGATCTTATTGTACAAGTAGATACGAATATTAATGCGAAAAGTAAAATTTGTGGAAGTAGTGATAAATTTGGCGATTGTACATCAATTTGGACCGAATAAATAAGAAAAACATTTTTGAAAAGAAGAGACACTGAGATATATCATATCATACACACACACATCATGTGTATGATACGACGAGAAGTATCATATCTCATACGTATCGTATTTTTCTTTATTTAAATATTTAAATTTATATGATGGTTAAAATCTAAGTTATGTAATAATTTTACACTTCTATTAATATATATAAGACAAAAGTAATGATACTATTAAAAAGCCCCATAAAATTTTACGATCGTACCACTCTATCAAATTAGAGTTTTTATATCATCATTGTCTTCTCCTTCTCGTCGTCTGCAGCAGCATCCGTATCATCTTTGACTATGATAGACTTTGATTTCGTTTTAGCAAAATCATTTATGGTTGATATCAACTCTTGTAAACTTATACGATCTTCCAATTTCTGTTCCCAACATTGTTGCATAAGATCGATATACGAAAATTTAGAGTTCTTATCATATTTATTTGCATTTGTTACATCCTTAATAGTCAATTTTGGTCTTAAATTATCATTAACAACTTGACGATTAACTTCAGATATGCTTTTGTCTTTAAATGGAACACATTTTGTAAGGAAATACCACATCAAAATACCTAATGAATATATATCTGAAGATCTTACAAAATGATCTAATATTAATGCCTCTGGAGGTAAAAAGCCCTTTGCATCTGTGACTAATCCATCATGTTTCTGTGAGACGTTTTTTGATATCACCCGATCTTCAATTCTAGATAAGAACAGCGTACCAAGATCAGTTGCTAAAATAGAATAACATGAAATATTCCCATGTACAATATCAAGTTTGTGAAGATATGCAATAGCACTACAAATTTCAAGAAACCCATGCAAAGTCTCCCTAGCAGAATCAAATCGGCAGACATGATTTTTTATATTCATATACGTATTCAAGTCATAGGTTTCGCCAGGCAATTTAAAAAAAACCATACCCCCATCAAATTCTGCAGTTAGCGATATACCGGCAAATTCCAACATGTTTGGATGATTTAAAGATGATAAGGTTTCAATTTGTTTAGTTATAAGTCTCATATTTTGTTTGATTTTTTTCGACTTCTTTCCTAATCTGAATTTCATATTTTGACATAATGTTGCAAATTTTGGAAAATGCGTGGTATTATTGTTCGGTTTTAATACGTGATAAGACGGAACAGTTCCACCAGCTTTGGATTGCTTTTCTAACTGTTTGTGATTGGAGATGTACCATTTTTTTTTATCGATTATGTTGGAATATAGATACTCATCGACGACGCCCATCATAACATCGGATGATCTTTGCCGGACCATTTCTATATCTGATGTTGAAACGCCTTGGCTAACGCCACTTTGTATGGTACTGTGTCGATGTCTTCCAGATAATTCCGTTAAACGTTTACATATTTCAGGCAGAGTAAGTCTCTTGTTCTTATCATCTTTCCAACACATTTCTGCTACATCCTTGAGACCATCCAACACTTCCTCATCTGGCACGTTGTCAACCCAAATTGGTCTTAAATTTTCTTTTTCAACCATTGTTGTAATTTTATATTGATTCATTGTTTCCCTTTTTTTGCTAAAATTTTCAACTCTGTTTATTAACTCAGAAATAATTAAACCATATGCAAATACATCTCCTGCCAACTCATAATCTCCCCCGCGTATAACTTCAGGTGGAAGCCACAACGCAGTACCTTTTGGTCCTTCACCAAAAACGTCCTTTGCCGAACCTCTAACCATGGAGACCAAATTTTTTTTAAAAGAATCACTAGCACGCCCAGCTTTTTTCTTATTTTTAAACGTCGACAATCCAAAATCTGCAATTTTGCATATGTAATTTTTATCGACAAGAATATTTGCAGTCTTCATGTCACAATGAACGACATGTTTGGAGTGCAAATACTCTAATCCAAGAGCTATATGCAAAGCCCATTCAATTTTTTCTCCTCCGGTGATATGTCTGCTATCATCGAACAGCACATTTGTTAAATCTCCTCTTTCCATAAAGTCTGTTATTATAGCACGAGTTTCCAACACTGCGCCTACAAATTGAGTTAAATGCTTATGTCGAAGATCAATAAGCTTCACAAACTCTGCTATGAAATTTTCTGTGCTAATCTGTCCACTGTTTTCAAATGTCTTGATAGCAACAGTTGTGGAATTATACGTTCCTCGCCACACACTACCATAAGCTCCTTTCCCAATCATTTTGCTTAATTGAATCTCATCTGCATCTATTTTCCACGCATTTGCAGAATTAAAAACAATATCATGTAAATTCCACCATTTCAAGAGGAGACCAGCAATAGCACACGTACTGATACTAATAACTACTACCATTGCAATAAAAAACGTGCTATTATTAAGATTGCTTGATCTACCACGTTGCGAGTTGTCTTTAAACGCCTCTGGACAAGAATCACACTGTAAACCTTTGCTTGCAGTCCAATAGCCTTCAATTTTTGGTCCAGGCGTAATAAGCTCTAATTTTGCAACTCTATTTCCATTCTCCAAATCAAATTGCAATTCATGATTTGAATCGAGAAAGGTTTTTACCTTTTCGATACCCTGCTTAAATTTCGTGTCCCCCACAATATACTTAATATCATTAAACCCCTTTTCCAGATCTGTAACAGATTTAGCTACCTGAGAAGCATAAACTATTGATTCATATGCATTAATTAACGTTTCATCTGTTGTAATGTTTGAAACCATGGCCATATCCACATTGCTGTTGCTCAATATTTTTAGAAACTTTGGCTCGTATCTACCAATTGCTACTGTATACACTTTATTAGATAGCGACATTGTTTTAAAGTAATTTATGCCTGACGAACTCAACAATAAAAATACATTATTATATTTATCGTGTGTATGGCTAAACAAAAAATTACACCGACTGTTTGATGATACGTCCTTGAGAAATAATTTAATATCTTGATCTTCCAAGCCAAGAATAAAAACGTTGTCGCGATTTTTTCCTTCATCACATAAAGTAGACACATCGTTTTTCTTGTATTTTTTCATTATTGGAAAAGTCTTTAAATTTATTTTTGATATCAATGTATCTGATACCGGCTCTTCTCCAGTCATTAAGGAGCCTTTTTCAATCAAGCGAAGACTCCCAGCCCAATTCTGTTTCAAAATTAAATCATGTAATGCTCTATAACGCGCCATTTCCGTGTAACAAACACGGCGGAATAAGCTCCCACCACCAGTTAAAGAACATTTGCTATTTTTAGCTTTATCATCATTGCAAGAATCATCCGAAGCACCAAAGGTCATGGTGAAGATAGGAATTTCAATCTTTTGAGTAAACCTTGTTGATAAAATATCTGTAATTGCATGTTTGACAATACCTTCCGTTAACGCTGGATCGTCTGTTCCATCAGCAACTTTACTCAAAAGGGGGCCAATAAGTATAACAGCAGAGCTTGCGTCTGTATAGGATTTTAAATTTTGTAGAATACTATTTGCTTTAGTTGAATTTCCGTTTGTGTTATGTATCGTTAATCGTAATGGCGGCGGCGGTTTACTTTGTTTCGCTGTTTGATTATTCAACAATTCTATAGTATAATTGAATAATGCGATCAAATTAATTCCGCGACTAGTTTGACTGTTAGGCAACATCAGTGCAATATTTATGCTAGTTGGGACTTGATACAACTTCGTTTGATTCGTTCGCACGCTACTGCAACCTTTTTGCATTCTTAACAATCTATCACTTGTTTTTGATCCTAAGCATTCTGTGGAATCTACAAAGTTTGAATCTGTTGATTTAAAACTGAAATCTTTACTTAACGTTTTTAAATAATTACTAAATGATACTTGTAATCTAGTGTCGATTTGACTAACTTTTGAATCCGCTGGTAAATTCGAAAATCCGTCACCCCCACGAAGACCAATAAATTCTGAAACAATGATTTTATACTCTGCATCGTCTTTTAATAAAGACCAAGTTTTGTCTGATTGTACAAAAATATTAAGTATTTTCCCTTCATATGGATTCCATACAAATCTTAATCCTTGAGTTTGCAAAAATTTACCTGAGACATCACCACCTCCTTCTTTTGTGCCAGCTGATTCGTCCCATTTGTACAGTGAATGTTCGATCCAACTTCTTAAAAAACTTCCGCTCACAGTGGCACGAACAAGATTGTCATCGAAAGGAGTTGCTCGTGCGACGTCTAAATTTGTCACATCTGTATTTTTCGAAAAACTGGCTCTAATGCTTCCAGCATTAACAATAGCTACATCACAAGGGACATTTGTTCGAGAGTTACAAGCATGCAAATAAGCACTTGTTACTAATCGTCCCATTTCACAATCACTTGCTCTGCAACCATCATTTTGAAAGAAATTTTGACCGTTAAATTTTTTCCCGTCATAGCCATTAATATCAATGGAAAGTTGTGTTAAAGTTCCACTTTCCCATCCTTTCATAAATTTATAATCATTTGTCATTTGAGACAGTGATGAACCATCACGGCCAATGTTAGAACTATTTGCGTTTAACAAGACGTTTTCTACGGTAATGTTATCAAATAAGTAACCATTCCCATCAAATGATATTTTAAAAACTCCTGCAGAACGTCCATGTTCTTGCGTATCATCTTTATCACCTAACTTGTCTCTCCACACTGAATTTATAAGCGATACATTTCGAGATGAAATATCATTCATAACATATTCAACAGGTTTATCCGAACCAGAGCCAACAATTACATCAATTTCTTCAACATATTTAGCTAGTACCTTATTTGCATCTCTAGTTAAGCTGGAAATAAATATAAGCACCTTACAATTTGGATACGACTGTTTAATTTCCACCCATTGTTTTTTAATTTTAGTTGATAATTCTAGCAAAAAACTATTAGTGCATGGTATGCATCCTTTCTTATCTTTATTCGGCTCATCATAGTTATTAACAATTGAAAGTCCAGCATTACTTTTATATCGTATTTGAAAGTCGGCTGAGGCCATAATTGCTACTGGATAGTCAGTATGAGTGACTACTTTATATTTGGACACTTTCGCTTTCACTTCTTGACCTTGGTTTGCAGAAAAATCAGTCGCATTAACGTCAATATAGGTATCGATTACGCCAGTTGACTCTGGAAGATTAGTTATATACCTTCCAAATGCATCTGGCCCAGAAAAAAATTCCGAATTGTCAATGCTTAATGCATCGTAAAAGCATGGGCCGGTGTAATATTTTGCAATATGCGTTGCAGCATGTGTTTGGTTCAGAGTAGACGATAGAGCTGAATATAATTCTGAGCCAAAAAATAATTTGGTTTTAGAAATAATAACAGGGTTTGGATACGTTTTGTTTTTTCTTACATTCTGAAAAAAGGTATGGCGGAAAGATGCCCCACCTGCACATTTTGTGGCTTCAGTATTGGCTGTCTCAACTATTTTTGCTTCAGTTGAATTGAGATCAGTCATTTCACATAGATCTCCATCACCATCATGTTCAAAGATCCCACCTCTAGTATCTGCATCATGGATTAACGTAAGTTCAAATCCAGCTATTTTTTTCAGTTGGAATAATAACGACAACAAAATACAACAAAGCAATAAAATACTGACATTCTTCATCCTGATATTAATTATTTTACCGAATATGGAATATTTATTGACACGACCAGACTTGGCTTGTTTTTAAATTGTATTTGAACCAATATGAAAGTACAGACAATTGACATAGACAACTATGAATTGTTCTGTGTATCATACAAATTGGAATATGTATATATTCATAATATTGGAATAATACTAGATCGGATCCTCTCTAAAAAATAATACCTTTTTTTTTTACATAGTTGAATTACCACACACACAGTACCACACAGTATGTAGCTATAAAAAACCCCGTCTTTACCAGGTTAAGGTACTCAATATCAACGAAGCTACGAAGCTGGAGCGACTGCGGCTAAAAAACCCTTATGGTGGCTATAATATATATCTGCACATCTTCTCCACAGGATCTCGTAGAATATATATCTACATTTTTTTGAAGAAGAATGATACGTCGTTTTACATCCCTTCCTCTAAATATATGTAATATATATATATATATATATATATATAGAAGCAATTATAGTCATGACAATACCAACAGATAATGTAAATAATAATAGTGAAAAGGGCAGCGGACCACCAACGCCTGTAGATATATATCGCGACACATATGTAAGGTACATGGGATATGCAAATGAACTTGGTGAAGCATTTAGACCGAATTTTCCAAAAATGGTTTTACCATCATATGGGGTTTCATTTACATATGTCTTTTTAGATGCATACGATAAAGCTGGTAAAGCAAATGAAAAAACGAATGGAGATAATATGGCAATTGCTGAAGCTGCTGTTGATACATTATTATGGCAATCATTTGCTAGTGTAATAATACCAGGTTTTGTTATTCATAAATTAGTAGATATAAGTACTGCAGGAACCAAAAAAATGCCAAAGTTACCACCAGTTTTAAAACGTTGGGGACCAACTGCAGTTGGTTTATTAGCAATACCATTAATCATACATCCAATCGATCATTTTGTAGACTGGACAATGGATAGGAGCATTAGGCCACTTTTTAAAAAATGGAGAGGAACCGATGATGAGTGAAATTATGAAGTATATTACCACCACCGCACTTTAAAAAAATATTGTATGATATTAAAAATGTCAAATTACTAATAAAAAATTTAATTTATCGTTATGATAGATTATCATATCCACCAGAGTGTATATTTCTCGTATATTCGTACGAAGCGTTCTCGTATTAAAATACGAGTATATATACCATATTCAAATATATTTTAAATATAATACAAAATCAACAACACACACTCCTTAAAACCCATATATCTTACCAAACAAATCTCTTGCTTGACCACTTTTTTGTGATGTATCTGGATCTGTATCAGTTGCTAATACCCTTGCAAATTTTCTAAAATTTTCTTGTTGTGACAGAAACATTTGTTTAACTTGGTCATTACCCTCTGCCTTTTTTGCAACCGTTAACAACGCCCTAGCCACCTCACCTCTAACTTGATGATATTTTAAATCTTTATGTCCAATTTCTAATATTTGTGTCACATTTGATAACATAGTTGCTGATTCGGAATGGTTGGGGTGGATCTTTTTTAATACATTCGTTACAGCAGTTAAGATGCTAACGCGTACGCGCCATACGGCAGCACCCATACTTTCAGACAACAAATTCATAAAAGCTACACCACATTTTTCCTGAGATGATACAAATTGTTCATTTGGAAACGAACGCCCTAAACATTCAATTGTACGTGCGCGTAAAACTGGTTCTTTTTCACGAGCCCTTTTTTCAATCTCCAATATAATAGTAGATACACGCTCATAATAATCATGGCCTTTCAAAGCCTCTATTAATTTACCAGTAGAATCAACCGCATTCCTAACATATTTATCATTGTCTTTGCGTTTACACTCACGTAACATTAAATCGATTAATTGATCTAAATTTTTCTTATCAATTTGAGGTCCATTTTGATTGTTGTCACCTTCTTTTTTACTATTTTTGTTTTCCTTATCGCAAAATTTAACAACAGAAACTACGGCACGCAACACTGCATCTTTACCATCCCAATATCTACCAGACAAAGCTTTCGTTAATGCATTGATAATCGTTTCTAAATATTCCCCAGCAGATTCACCATCAGCACATTCAATTGCTTCTGATAATGCGTCTGCACCTTGTCGTCTTGTTTCGTATGACGAGGCATCTAAACACTCCAACATCAATGTTGTGATCTCTTTGAAATGTTCTCGAACACTAGCTGCAGTAGTTGTCGAGACCAGTTCCCATACTTCCGTATAGGTTTTTTTAACATTTTCATTCTTATTGAATCTTGCCATGTAAACTAATGGCAAAATTTCACCTATACGCTTTTTCAATTTGTTTGGAGCTGCTTTTGCCAAGGCTAAAAAGACCATTCCACTAGTATGTCTTGCATTATCGCCAGCATCTGAAGGGTCAGCCCTATTAAATTGGTCCGTAATTCGTCGTATTAATTTTCTAACAGCAGAATTCTTAGATAATCGAGCGACGTGGGCAATTGCACGGCTATATGCACGTCGTACAGTAGTACTACGGTCATTCAAACCATTTGCCAAGGGATTCAATAAATTTGTCCCGGCGTGTTGCTTTAACCATTTTGGTTTTTGCACTCCAAGATTTGTAATAAAATTTGCTGTACCACAACGAGTGGCAAGCCCCGTGCCACTACGAATTAAATGCGACAATGAATGTACAAGTTTTTCCATGCCAGATTTATCTACATGTTCTAAACATAAATTCAACGCCTCGGCAAAAGGTCCATTTTGTGCTGCTTGAATTCTTAAATTTTCAAGCTGTTCCGCTGTTATATTCATTTTATCAGCATGAAATTGTAAATATACTAAATCTTGAGATTCCATGCCAGATAAATATTCCAACAAAACAGGGGCAACATCTGGTACATGGTCACGGAGCAAAGGGCCAGCTGCACGAATAATTTTGATTAAGAAATGCATGCTAAGCGCTCTTGTTGTCTTACATGCATCTGTCACTCCTTTATCAACAAAGAATGGCAACAAGGATGCAAAACATTTAGATGCTTTCGTCTTTAACGTTTGTTTTGGATCACACAGGCGAACAGATAATTTCCCCAAAGATTTGATCAATTTCATACCCGACAAAGCAACACTTTCTTTGATATCGTCCCCAACTTTCATTGCGCTGGACCATAATTCATTCAAAAACGGCATAACTTCATCCGCTTTTCTTCCAATACTAAGTATGTCATTCAATGCCTCGCATGCAGCTTGTCGTTCACGCCATTTTTGCTGACCAAGTGCTGGCAAAGTTGCTTTTACAATTTCGCCGAAGTATTTATCAACCGTTTTTTTCATATCTTTTCCAACTAATGATTCCCACAATCGATGCATAGCAACACGTGTCTTCGTATCCGGTGCAAATCTATTTCTATACAATCTAGGGACAATGGCACCAAGCTGTGCTCGCATAGCCTCTAAGCCAGACTCACCAGCTACTTCGACCATTCCAAATGCGGCACCACGCCGGGAGTTCCATTGTGCATGATCAGATGACAATGACAAAAATTTGTATATCAACGCTGGATTACCCATATCTGTCGCAGCATCGCACATCTGTTTGTAGCTCTCTGCACCACTTTCCGCTAAATTAGCACCAGCTGGTCCACCTTCACCATAAATATCAACGGATGCACCTTCAACTTGCTGCCTTTTACCGCTTGAAAATGCGCGTACAAGTGATGATAACAACGTCTTTCGCTGTTTCTCCGTAGCCAAATCATACACGTATGACAAGCCTTTACCGCCTAATTCTTGTAAAAATTGACTACGTTCGCCTAAAAGTAACGTAAATGCAGCCTGTAAATCTTTCAAACGCTTAAGAACGGCATTGTCACTTCCACCAAATTTTACTATTGACAACATCCATATTGCTGCTGAAGTGCGAACGACAGGTCTTGCGTCCTTAATAGTATCCATAATTTTTTGCAATAACGTTGCCATAATTGATACTGGTTTTGCGTCTTCATCTGCTTTATTTTCACCATCCTCCACAACCCTCAATTCCTTTGCATTATTATTATTATTATCACCCTCACGCTTTCGTTTATTCATACTCGCATCTGCCATACCAATTCTTGACAACGTCTCGCCAACAGCAAATTGTATTTCTTCATACTTATTTAATTGCAATTTAAACATACCATCAATTGCTTCCTGTCGCGGTTGCTGTTGCGCTTCGCAAACATCGCCTATTGCAACTACAGCATGTTCAACTAACTTATTTGTTTCCTCCGTTTTTGACTTTGTCAATTTAATCAATGCATCTATGGTAGTGACAGATTCAGCATTTGTCAAGCAACCAGCTTTGCCGATACTGCCGATTGAATCGCATGCAGCCATTAAAACAACTGGGGGAGATTTCTTCGTTTCGTTTTTCACTTCGTCTATAATACAATTTACAATCTTGACACGCGGGCATATTTCTGTTTGTAAACCGACAACGATACTGCCTAAAGCATGCAAGGAACCATGTTTTGCAGTTAATTTGCTTGGAGAATTATCTTTAGCATTTGTCAATAAGAAATCTGTCAATTGCAATAAATTCTTATCTGGGATCCACCGAACGGTTAATTTTAATACTCTCGCAGCTGCTGTTCGTAACTCTTCATTAGTATTTGAAAGCCAGGATTTTAAACGACGGATTGAATCCTCCGTTGAAAATGTTGGACCAACTGTTTCCGGAACGACTTCAGCAAGATCAGCTACGCATGTAGTTGCTTGACAAAATAATACTGATGCCCCATTAACGGCAGGGTCTGTTGTAAGTGCGCTATTTAACATGTCTGCATATTTTTGAATTGCATTGACATAGCTCTCATTATTCTCGTTATCTTTGTTTTTTGTTATTGATGTTACTTTATCCTTTGATATTACAGCAAAACATTTCCAGATGTATTTCAAAGCCTCTGCAGCTTCCCTTGCTTTCAATTGAAAAAATCGATTTTTCGTAGTAATATATTCAACCATTTCAATGAAATCCGCAAAGTTTTCTTTCTTCAATTTTTTACGATCAATCGTTGTTTGTGAGAAATCCCACGGGTTACCTTTGCTGCTGCTGCTGCTGCTGCTACCACTCGTTGTGCTATCTGCCGTGGATTTGTTGTTATAATCTCTTCCACTAAGACCAGAATTTGCGGCAAAACGAACTTCTTGCCTAGAATCTGCAGCAACTAACATACACAAATAACGAGTTGGTACATGTGATACTGGAAATATTCGTGTGGACATTTGTACTGCGCAGTGTCTTGCGCGATATTCACGACTTGTGGCATATTTTAAAAGCATTCTCATAATTTGACCCAACACATCTGGGGGACTATGCGCATATGCAGTTGCAAGGCTGGATAATGCTTCTTGTGCTGATGCTCGAAATTCATTATCATCTTCCAATAAACCTTCAAAGCACATGCGGGGTAATTCTAAATTCCCAGCAAATAACTTTGGTCGTCTTGGTGCTAATACTGACAATGCAGAGTAACAATATTCTCTCAAACGCCTTGAATCAACAGTGGATCCACCATTTTTACTACTTTCAATCAAACTGATCAACGTTTTTTGCACACCAGATGAAAGCAATGGTGCATATACATTCAACGAAGCATCGGATGCTGCTTCAAAACACCATTTACATAATCGCACACCTGCTAAGCGATGTTTATCAGTAGTTCCCGTTCCATATAAGCAATCAAACGCTACTTTGATACATAATGCTGGTTGTTCCGTACACATTCTTGAACGCAATAAATCTTCTAAAATTTTTAATTTCAACGTTGGGCCTACCGCAGACTTTACCTCATTTGCATTTTGCTTTGCCTGTGCTAAATCGCCAATGACCATTTCCAATAATGAACGTATCAATGGAACGTCCTCCAGCTCTGGCCTACCTTGTTGAAAACGACGGTAAATTTCATCTGCTTTTTCAATCACGTGATGACTACTATCCGCACGTCCAGCAAGGACATGGCGTGCAATTAAAATAGGTGGAAAGACACTAGCACCAAGTAATTTCATAATACCAAATTTATAATTATTCAATGTATCTTGTGGTATATCTTTCTTCGTAGGTCCTATTATATTAGCTTTTCCATTGTTTGATAAACCTGGTGGTAAATACGTAGCGGATAATTTATTCGAAGTAGTTTGTTTTTCGTTTCCATTTGACATTAAAACCGTATAATATGGATTGTTGCCATCTGGGTGTATGAACAGAACTACACACGCTTCATCAGTTGCTTTATAATACACAATTTGACCTTTTCGAAAAAAATTAGTATTTCCAGTAACGTTGTTACCACCAGCTGTTAAAAGGGTTTTGGATCTTTGAATGGATGAATTGGAAAGAAGTGGTGGTCTTTTATATAATAAAACACTGAGCCAAAAATCGAATATAAAATCACGTGTATCAATGGAACAATCAGTAAAAAATCCTAATGCTTTATGCCTTTGCTCAATTTCTGTTGGTATCTCTATCGTTGGTAAAATAGTTAACATCAATCTTAATAAAGCATATTTTTGTGCAACTGCAGATGTTGATGATGATATACCGGCAACAAACATTGGAAGCAATTCTGCTTGATCGCTTGTAGATAAATTTGGTATTCCTAACGTCATATATACCATACCAAAATTAGTACGGATAGGATTTGCTGGAGGTAATGCATTGTTCTTATTATTACCACCCTTGCTATTAGACGTTTCATAATCATCATCATTATCATCATCATCTTCTTCATCTTCCTCGCCTTCCATAACAGTATCTCCATCTTTATCGACAATAGCAGTATTATTATTGTTATTATTATTATTATTATTATTACTACTACTACTACTACTTTTTTTCTTCTCTGCTTGATGACCTAAAACAACTCGTAATATTTCTTTACATGGTAATTTAATATTTGAAATGGATTTAATACGTTTGTTAATATGTGAAAATATTTTTATCATTTTTGTTCGTAACTCTACTTTATTCCAATTTGTAGGTGTTAATACTAATAACAATCTTGGTATTAATATGGTAATAACTTTTTCAAACGATTCATCTTTAGTAACAGATAACCGAAAAAGCACATCATCTAGTTGTTTACCATTCATTGTAAGGCAATATAGTCTTATTGTTTACGACTAATGATAGAATTTATTCAGTCTAGATTGAGTAAAATAGAAACGATTTGTTGGTATAACAGTTATAGTATATGATTTGTAATCGTTTTCATTGATATTAAATGTATATGAGATATAATATATATATATAATATATACTCTGTGTATACGAATATATCGTTTATTATACTTGTTTTGTGCATTTCAATGTTTTTTTAGTAGTTATACAGTGTATTAAATTATTTTTTTTTGTTCTATTAATACCTGGAATTAGCACATTACCAGGACGGAGTAATTCAAAAATTTTGATTGATGGTTTGGTGTTTTTCGAAGTGGCTTTTTATTTTTTATACACTCTGTACCAAATTACCGTACATATATTTTTCTAGAATTATAGGTTCCAGGTTTATAATGTTAATACTCTGCTGGTATACCTATGTATAATAATTATACATCCTTAATTAATTTGGGAAAATATAGAAAAAAGAATCTACTATCTCATAGTGGTGATAATTTTTTTAGCATGCAATAGGCCTTGGTAGTGTTAAGTATAAAATATATAGGCTGTTAAAAAATATTTTTTTTTGGCCGACACCGTGTCGTCCAAAAATTGTCGTCCATAAAATAACACTATTTATAATAGAATTTTTCGTGTACTTTATCAATAAAATATAAAAAAAAACAACAAAAAAAAATTTCTGAGACGGATACCCAAGTACAAACAACATCTGTTAAAAATTAGTATACTAAAAAACACACCTACTAATTGGCGATTATTGCACCCTAATTTTTCAAATGATACATAGTTAAAAATAAAATATAATATTTTCTGACATCAGATACCTAAGTATAAATATCACAATAAAAATTAGTATACGGTGAAACACGCCTAGCGATTTCGTATGAAGCACCAAAGAACACATAATAAAATTATTGTGGAATTATTAAATTTTTTAGTTTGTATTCTTTTAGTATAAATTGACCTTATTTATCCAAATATCGTTAAATTTTTATTTTTTTTTTCTAACGATTTTTGTCGTCCAAATTACTATAAAATTCCTTATAGTAATCCCTGTTATTTTTAATGGATGGCGTATTTGTTTAATGGACGACACCGTGTCGGCCATTGCCGAAAAAAATACACTCACATACTCCACTCGAATCGGACATTTGATACACAAAATGATATTAACAAACCCCACTTTGTTAATAGAATCGACTTTAGCAAACTCGAGCGAAAATCCCAGCGAAAAAAAATTACAAACAAAATGTTTTGTGAACCATTTTTTTTTTGGTCCATTTTTTTTTTGTTTTGGACGACACCGTGTCGTCCAAATTTGCAAATAAATTAAACTAATTATAATTAAATTTTTTTACACCCCGTTAATTTTCGTTACCAAGACTCTTTTTCCTATATGTCGTGTACTTGACACTACTAAGCGTATTGCCTGCTAAAAATACTATCACCACTATGAGCTCTATCAATCACTTTTTTCCATAAATTCTCTTCTATTTTATTTTAATTTTAATTTTAGGAATTATAACTCATCAAAAACATGTATAGCCAAAGAGCCAAAAAAATCTGAGAGAGAAGAAATATTTTCATATTTTCATATTAATATTTAATATGTACAATGTAATTTACAGTGATAGTGTAGTATATACACACTCCCTATCTTTTCCGCTAAGTTAGGGAGTGTGTATATACTACACTACTGTACCTATAATAATTTGGAGCCTGTTCAGCTTGAGAGAATATTCCGATCGATCAATTGAAATTAATGACTCACTTTTTTGGAGTACAACCAATAACATGGAAATAGCACTAAAACTTTCTGCGTTGGAGATCACAAAACCACAAAATGGATAGGCACATAGATTTGGTTCAAGATAAAAATATATATCAAACATCAAACAACAGAGATGAAAAGTTAAATCAATCATAAAACAAAACAAACAAAAAGAATTGATAAAAAAAATAAAATAATCTTTTAAAAACAACGATGAACATGTTATTATCCAACGCAACAAATATAATCACTTCCATATTCATGCCATGTGTATATGGGATGGTATTATTTACAAGTATATTTGCAACTATATTAATTATAAGTTATACACTATTTTCTACACCAAAAGAAAAAGTAAATATTACGAAACAATTGAAGAAATTTGTGACGTACTATAAAACATTATGGTATTACTTAGTGTCAAACGGTACGTTTAAAGATTGTCCATATTTTAATGATAATATGCAAGCAAAATGCCATATTTATTCATTATCGTTAATCTTCGAAATATGGGATAAACCACATTACCGTAACGGAACCTTTCAAGATGATATGTTGAAAAATTTACGTGATGTTGCAATACCGGGCACAGGTATTCCATTGCATTTTTTCAGCTATTTTAGAATCACAACGTATTGGATGATCTTCATTGCATACCCAATCATTTCCTTGATTGCTGGAATATATGCAACTGGATTGACATCTTTCAATGCATCAGAATTTATGTCTAACTTTGTCAATCAAATGACAAATCCACAAGATTGGTTCTCCTTTTGGCGTTTAAATTGCCGTTTAGCAACATTTCATTCCTCATTAACTAGTTACAAGGAAGATTATGATTTAGAAGATAAATGGAAATTTTTAGTAGAAGCGGAAAAATTAAACGTTGCAGTGACTCCTTACATGAAAGTTAGTGGTATTGTTTGTAAACATCGCAATGAGGAAGGTGGCTTAGGTTTTGAAAGTTTTAAAAATGCAAGTGTTGGTGGTGATTGGATTATCCAAGAAAAATTATCCAATGGTCCATTTTTATCAAAATTATTACCAGATGATGCACCATTAAGTACATTTCGTATCATATCTGCATCTCGTGGCGGTTTAGTAGATATTGGAAATGGTAATGGAAAAGGGAAAAAAAGAAATAAAGTAAAGATGGAAGATATCGAAGCATTATCATGTGTATGGAGAGCAGGTAGATCAAAAGCAAAAACGGATCATAGTGCTATTTTATTTAATGTAAATCCAAAAACTGGTTTGATTAAAAAAGGAACAACGAATGTACATTGGTATCAAAGAGGCTTGTCTAAAATTTTCACTACGCCATGGACAAGTGAGCATAATTATACAAAACATCCAGATACAGGTGTGAAAATTACAGGTGTAACCGTGCCAAATATGAAAAAAATGATGGATTTTGTTCGAGATGCACATTTACGTTTAATTCCACATGTTCCATTATGTGGATGGGATGTAGCATTGACACCAAATAATGGTATGTTATTGTTGGAAGGTAATTTTAGTTGTAATTTTTTCCGTGGTGACTTCGATCAAGAAAGTTATTTTAAATTTGTAAATGATTATTTTAAAGCGTTAGATGGTATTAAAAATGATAGCAAGAATAAAAAAGCTGCGTAAAGATCTTGGTATTTATGTTACACACGAAGAAGAAGATATCATATATTATATATAAATATATTGTAATAGTAATTTTAATCTATCATATCATACTGCTATGATACTCTAATAAAATATATAATTTTTTTCATAAAAATTTACGTCGTGTAGTAATATAATTTTCTATTTTTTTAATTTTTTTAAAAAGTGTACCCTGGTACCTGGTATGCATATATATATATATACACATACATTATGTTAGGAACGTTCGCGCAACATAAATACTATATAATATAATATTCGTATAAACTCTTATAAATAAGAGAATTTTTTATAATATTTATTCGTATGTATATACTCGTACAACAACGCACTATTTTTACCACATACCACCAAGCATTATACCGTTTTATACAACTATAACATCTTTCCCTTTAATCTCAATGATTTCAGTTGCTGTTGTAATTATATTTTTTGATGACGAAACTGTTGTTGACGATATTGGATTATTTTTTAATGTTCTTGTCAATAAATAATCTTGATGAAGTTGCCAAATAGTGATTGCAACTACATGTGCCATTACGATCGAAATTGATAAATTTAGTAACCAAACATGCAAATGAATTTTTGGTATAATTAGCATCACTACAAATGTACATATACCCCAAAACAAATATCCAGATTTTTTACCAAATCTATATACACCTAATGGTGCATGCATTAAACTCATATAAAAACATAAACCGATTGGTCCAAACAAACCTATGACAAGAGCAATAGCCATTCCACGAAGTTTTGTTATACTTCCAATAATACCTGGCACAAGACTAAATGCAACTAATCCAATAAACATTTTCGTATTTACAACTTTTAAGTAATCTAATGCCTCAATCCATAAATCCCCATAAAAAAGATATGCTGTTCCAAACAAGACAGCTCCAGACCAGGCAGATTGGTCAAAATATTTAAAATCCTGGCCAAAATGATAGATTGATGATACTACAAAACCTGCAACACCAAAATCAGGTGATAATGTTATGATATACATATAAATTGTTATAATGGATAAATAAATGGATAAATCATTTAAATGTTTAAAGGTATAAAAATCTAAAAATCCATGTGCAATGAAGGACGATATTAATAAATTGATGATAATATTCATGTTCTTTCTTTGTAATAGTGTGTTGTACTCCTTGATGTCTGTCTATTGCGTACAATATATAAAAAGGACGTACAAGTTTTTGTATTATACAGTATCTTTTTACCCATCGAATGTTCGTCAACACACACAGCAATGCCGCAATGCCACAATGCCACACGTCTATACGACACAATACGACGTCAGTCAGACGAAGATATAGTATTTTGTCAGACGAGACCGTATTTTGGCCTTCTCCACATTAAGGAAAATATTTAAAAATAATTTTATACCCATAAAGTACTAAAGTTATATATTGTTTCATATCAATTTTTGTCTATCAGCACATCATCGCTCTCTCTCAGGATGTTGTTGTCTTGTTGTGTGCCTGGTGAACTAAATTGAATTTTTTATGAACATCAATTTAAATTTGTAAATATAATTTAAAATTAGTTGCAAGTCCTCCCTGGCCAGCCGGGCCAGCTGGGTACTCACAACGATAAAAATAAAAATATTTACTTCCGTTTGTTAAAGAATAATAATGTGAGAAATATACAACAACAACAATATAGTAGAAGTATATAGAATTAGAGAGACCATTAAGATGGGAGCAATATTTCAAAAAAAAGTATCCCCATTGGAAACATATAAACCATCATGTGCAGTGGATAATACCAATACGATTGAATATTTAGAATGGATTGCACATCCAACTTTATCAACACATGGATGGTCTAAAATAAAAAAACATGTAAAAAAATATCGTAACTTAAAATCCATTGATTTTGATTTTAAATGTATTTTAGGACGCGGAACGATTGGGACCGTGTATCTTGTCAAGCTGAAAAGTGATAGTAAATATTATGCCATTAAAAGCATTCGGAGATCATCCATTGTACATAGACAAAATGCAGATAAAATAAGACGTGAGTTAGAAATTTTAAATAGATTACGTCGTTGTGTATTTGTAGCACATTTATTTGCTGCATTTCAAGATGAAAAACATGTTTGTTATTTATTGGAATATGGATATGGTGGTGAATTGTACACATTGATACATTCAAGTAAAAAATACGGAAAATTAAATGAAGGTGCTGTATTGTTCTACACTGCTGAAATTGCATGTGCATTAAATTATTTGCATGAATTAAAAATAGCATATCGTGATTTAAAACCAGATAATATTGTAATAGATGAACAAGGGCATGTACGATTAGTTGATTTTGGATTGGCATTATTTGTAGATGATAATGGCTATGTGGATAATCCATCATCAAGTGGAACAGCTGAATATTTAGCACCTGAAATTACACGTGGTTTTAAAGAGCCACATGGTGTTCAAGTCGATTGGTGGGCATTAGGAATTATAATGTATGAAATGTTATATGCTAAATTACCATTTGGTGAACGACCATCAACTACTAAATATGAAATATTTATGAATATTAATTCTGTGAAATATAAATTTCCTCGTCGATCAAATATATCATCTAGTATTAAAGATTTAATCAAAGGTTTATTAACAAAAAATGTGAATAATAGATTTAAATTTTCACAAATATTATCTCATCCATCATTTGAAGGTATTAATAATGTACAAAAAATTACTAATTTTCAACTTTGTCCGCCTGTAATACCAAATGATACTAGTAATACTAAACTCAATACTACTGGAAGTATTAAAAAAACTACAATGAAAAAAATATCAATTGGTGATCATTCACATTTTAAAAAATGGAAAGAACCACGATATAAAAAGAAAAAGCCATTAACACAAGCTGAATTGAAATATACAAATATTGCTGGTAGTGGTAATAGTATACAGTAAATTTATTATTTAAAAAAAAAATAATAATTTTAATTAGCAGGCACAGAGAAAAAATATATTTTTTTATTTTATTTTATTTTTGTTTTCCCTGGTGTGTGTTTATTTTGCCTTACCAGCTTACAAATCATCGTCATTCTTCTTTTCTTCTTCTTCTAGTAATTGTTGTTGTACTATTTTTTTCCTTTGTTTTTTATTTAAATTTTTGAAATCATTTGCACTGCTGTTATTACCATCTATTTCTACTGATGTTTTAGCTCCATGTTTTCTTAACACATCAATGAAATTCTGTTGCGTTGGAAACGAATTAAATTGAATAGCGTAATCTAATGGTGTTAATCCATCAAATGCTTTTTTGTTAATATGCTCAATATGACATGTATTATGTGATAGTAATGATTCCAATATATCTGTATTTTCATAATTGTGATATGCAGCAAAATGTAAACAATTACATCCATTTTTATCTAACGAAGCGAAATCTGGTGTCATTTGCGACGCTGAATAATCTTCATACTTCACTCTTGATAAAATTTCATGCCCTTCAAGCTCCAATGATGTTTTGCATCCTTTCTTTTTCAAAATGTCAATGATTTCCTTTTTAACATTATTGCTATAATTGTTATATGCAATATCTAGACTGTGTGTTTATGTTATAAAATATATAGATGATAATAAGAAAAAGTTGTTAGATATATATATATATATATAATATGATAATGTAGAGAGCAAATGTAAATATATTATAAACATACGGAGTATCATTCAATCCATTTTTTTTATTATATACACCCGGAGTACATGTTGGATGAGCTAATAATAACGATAATGTCTCTGTAGATTTCTTTGAGTACCATGCTGCATAATGGATTGCATTTAATCCATCTTTATCAGCTACAGCTACAGTAACTTTTGTATCTTGTAAAATTTTTTTTAAATCATCTATATTTTCCGTTTGTGCAGCATAATGCAATGCCATTGATGCAGAGATGATTTTGTTGGTGAACAATGTGATATACACTAGTATTAACTAATATATGCTGGTAGGTCTAGTTATATTTAGTGTATTTGTTTTTCTGACATATATTTTTAAAATGTAAAAAATGGTATAGTATAAATGTGTGCACTAAATATAAAATTAAACGAAGTTAGTTTCAAAAAAAGAATTGTCGAAAAATCAATACTGTGCAGTGTTAATTGATATTGGTGGTATATTCATACTAAAATAATAAAAATTTGATTTTGATGTATAATAAATTACTTATTTCAATTTATACATGTACACACCTATAAACTGTTCACATACACAGATACACACACACACACTTCATTCGTACGTATATATATTTCATGGAAAAATTTCATTTCTTTTTCTTATTACTATTATCATTACCATCACCACTACTTTTATAACCATGTCGAAATTCTTTTTTCTTCGTAGCAGTTACTAAGACAATCCCATTTTCAATTAACACACTATTTAACAAACGTATATCACTTTCACCTTCATCAATGGAATCCATTTCACTACCTTCATAAATTTCATTCATATTATGAATAAAGCCATGATTTAATTTATATTCTTTTACCAATTGCTTCCAATTAATCAATTGTAACTTTTCATTTTCTAATATACGACCATAACCAGTGAATTGTGCTTCTTTATCATGTTTTTGTAAATGATTAATACAAATAGTCTCCCCAAATACATATAAATGATTAAATCGTGTAATAGCTAATGTGCCATTACCCCTTAGATCCATGCTGCAAAATTTATCTTCTCTACTACGTATACGAATTTCAATTGGGTTTGGATCCATACTTCTAGATTCAAATTTAAAATCATCATCATCCCGTTTACCATCATCATTGGCAGCTTGTCTAAGCAATTTATCTTGTGCAATTCTTAACGTTTCTGTTAATGATCGTTGTTTCACTGCAATTTTACGGCCTAATTGACCTTGCCAATTGGAACCAAATGTAAATACTTTCCCCCTTGCCGTCATCATTCCTGTATGAGATAAACCCGCATAAATTTCACTGATTGGTACATCCAGTAAGGATTCAATTACTTTAGGTGTCGGTTGATGTTCATAATCACCATGTCCAAGCTGACCAAATGAACCAGTACCCCACGTCAATACTTTTCCATCTAATAACAATGCTATACTATGTTTTTCCCCACATTCAATTTTATGCACTTCGTATTCTTGTAATGCTTCAATTAATTGAGGCTCATTGTAACTAATTTGCCTCGTATTTCCTAATCCTAAGGAACCAAAAATATTTTTGCCCCATGAATATACATTACCACGACAACTTAACGCCAGGGAATGTATACCAGAGCATCGTATACTTTTAACTCGTATTTTGCGTAAACTTGGTACGATTTTCGGCCCTGCCTCATACATTGCAGTTACAAAATATTCCAATAATATTTTCCAATTTTTTTGTACTTTCCATGGATGTTCAATTAAATTTTCATAACCTTCGCTAACCATGGACATATATTTACATAATTCATCGTGTTTCTCAATATATTGATTCTTTGCATTGATAAATATTGCATGATTTAAAAAATCTCTTTCTTTTACAATATGCAATAGATCACTATGTTCTGGAATAGTCATTTTATCAATTGTTTCTGGTAATATTTTATGACCTAAACATCCATTTACATTTTTTTGTCCCCAGGTGAATAATCTATTCTTAACGATAATACTACGAAAATTTTCAGCAATACAAACATCTTGAACTTTTCGACCCCATGCAAAATCTTTCACTTTTGCTATGTTATGATTTTGTTTATACAAATTTTCTATCTCTTCATCTTCCACATCTTCATTATGATAAAATGCAATTTCATTTCTATTTTTCCCTATCTCATGTTTTAAATTATCAATATGTTGCTTATAATCAAACGACATTAAATCACCATAACTTGTTGTAAAATATATAATACTATTATTTACTCCAATACGATGTATACCATCTGATCCATGATATATTTCATTCATTTCTGCAATATCATCAGATGTATCTTCAAGCGTACCATTATTATCATATATCCAAGTATATACCTCACATATTTCATGGTCTTCAATTCCATCTTTCCCTGGATTGGCCATTTGTGCTTTTTTATGTTTTTCAAAGGAATCTAATATACTATTACGTCGTCTAATGGTTTTGGTTATTCTTGCAGCATCAAACATGTTACCTGCCATTTTTTTTCTACGTGCGATTCTTCTCCGTTCTGCTGCACGTTCTTCTTTACCAGTGTCAAATCGATTATGTATTGTCTTGAATTTTTGACGTCTTAAATATGTTTGTATCATTGAAGTCAATTCAACCGGGCCAGAAATTTGTTCTTCTACTTTATGTTCAGATGTTATTAATTTTAACAATGGTTTCATGTAAAATATCTCGGTGAATATATTCACAAATTTAGTTCTATCTAATTGTTCATGTTTATCTAAATGTTTTGCAATTTTTTCTAATTTTACTTTTATACTTTTTGTGATTGCTATGCCAACTAATTTTAATATATCTTTTTGCATAACAATGCCATTATTCGATAAATAATCAAATAATACATCCAATTCTTTTTTCGCTCGACGTTTTATGATATTTTTCGGTCTTATTTTCTGCAAAAGTTTCTTTTTATTTTTTGATTTTTCAACTGCTTTTAATTCTCTATTCAAAAAATCAATCGTACCACGTGGAAAAAATTCTTCTTGTTCTTTACCTCCATTTTCTTTATCTCCATTTTCTGTCTTTTTCATTATTGTAGTAATTTTGTTTTTTTCTTTATTGCTATTATTGATCCTAATTAATAGCAATAACGTATATATAAATGAATAACGCTGGGGAAACGTATTTGTGCAAAAGAGATGATTAAAAAATATTTTGCTAAACGTATAATGCTTATATATATACACTAATTTTCTTATTAATTTTATATATTTGTTCAATCTTTTAAACCGTCTATATATTCTGATTCAACTATATTCTTATATATTTGTACATAACGTCTTTATGTCGCTAGGTATTATATATTTATATAAATATAATAACGTCTATATGTGATCTATGATTCCAATGACATTAACATAGGACCATATTTTACCAATTTACCAAAACTTGTGAAAACTGAAAACTGAAAACCCGATTAATGGTTTATTTGATAGGTAATATAGTGTTTAAGTATACCAAAAATTGTACCGAAAATTGACCGATGGTTTTATCATCATCTTCTTGTACTTCGTACATCATACTAATAAATAGAATAAAGAATACATACTTATAATATTCATACCCCAACAACAGATGATAAGGCGACACCCCATCGCTTATTACCATTTCCTTACCATACACACAGCAGCAGTAGAATCAACAAGCACAAGTAGTGTCCTCGTAGTAGTGGATGATGAATGAGATATATTGATAGGACGCTTTTTTATAAATTGAATTGGAAAAATGGGTCTATTATAACTCCTGGAACAAAAGTGCAAGCTCATGTTTATTTTCGAGATACCTCCATCTGATAGTTGTCTTTTAATATATGGCATAGTACCATTATCGCCAAGTACACTAACAATTGCCATCCATTGTAAATCTTCTGTTCTTGTTGCTAATTTTCTTAAATAATTTATTATATGGGCACGATGTTCTACATGATCACTACCTAATAAATCTAAATTCATTCTGTTATCAAATTTATTATAACAAGTCATTTTATTTAATTCTTCTATTATATCATTTTTTCCCATCCATGAATGGCATAAATGAGGCGTACAAACAATGACTCCATCTAAATTATCAATTAAATCTTTATCTTCTAGCATTTCTTCACATGAGCTATAATATAGGGAACTTTTGTATTTTCTTCTCTTTGAGTTGTGTTTTTGTTTTCAACGTTAAACATTTAGAAACGCAGCCGCAGTAAGTTGTTCACTTCGTTGCATGATATAGCAACAAGTTCTGCATTTGGATTTTCGAGAATGTAATATTGTGGTAATATGCCAACCTTGTGACCATTGCAAAAAAAAAACTGTTTTTAAAATTATTGTTTTTATAGTCTAATGGCCCAAAAAAAATCTGCAATCATCCATTTCACCTTAAATAACATCAAAACAACAATGCCGCGTGAGCTTATGCTATACCTATAGTATTATTTATATCACATAGAATATATATTTCAGAAAAAGATACACAAAACACAAAAGCACAAAAGGAGGTGCATCACGGTGCACATTGCACATAACACACAAACAAACATACAATAGTTGCTATAAATACACAAATGGGAATATTATCAGAAAAACAAATCCAATCGATCAAAAAAAAGATCTTGTATATGTAACAATATAATACAACAACAACAATAATAAACAAAGATGAAATCATTAATAAATAATATGACAAATAAAACAATGAAATTAAATTCATTATTATTAAAACAAAATATAATTAAAAAAAATATTGTAAATTTAAAATCTTTTAAAGGATATAATTCTTTTTCATCATCTACCATATCAGATAAAGTTGTTGTCACTGCTGCTTTAAACGGTGTATTGACAGATCCAGCAAAATTTGATATACCAGTAACACCGGAAGAAATGGCAATCGCTGCATCAGAAGCATATGATGCTGGTGCATCTGTAGTACATATACATTTTCGTGATCAAAGACCTGGAAAAGGACATTTGCCATCGTGGGAACCAGCGGATGCAAAAGCAATTTCTGATGCTATACGTGAAGCACGTCCAGATATTTTAGTCAATTTCACTACTGGTACGATTGGTACAGGCACAAGTCCACTTGCAGGTGGTAAATTAGGCCCAACAGATGGCCCAATATCATGTTTAGAAGCTGGCATGCCTGAAATCGCAGCGTTAAATAGCGGAAGTTTAAATTATTTAAAAGCAACAAGGAAAGGAACATGGGCGTGGGAACCATTGATGTTTGAAAATCCAGTTGAAAAAATTGAAATTATGTTAAATGCAATGTGTAAATTAAATATAAAACCAGAATGTGAATGTTTTGATACGGGAATTGTACGTAGTATCAAAATGTTTGAATCTGTAGGATTAATGGAACAACCAATTAATTTAAGTTTAGTGATGGGTGTTGCTAGTGGAATGCCATGTAAACCAGAATGGATTGAATTACTAAAAGAAGAAATGAATGAAGCGACACAATGGCAAGTTATAGCAATTGGTAGAGAGGATGCAACATGGCCAACATTACGCCGTGCAGCTGAATTAGGTGGACATGTTCGAACTGGATTAGAAGATACATTTTATTTACCAAATGGGGAAAGAGCAAATTCATCAGGTCAATTAATAGAAAATTTAGTAAAAATCGTAAGAGAAGTTGGACGTGAACCAGCAACACCAGAAGAAACAAGAATTATATTAGGTACGAAATAAAAAAAATGTGTGCGTACGTATATAATTTTATCTCCTCGAGAAAAAAACGTCTTGCGTATATTATTATTAATTTTTTTTACGTCTCTCGCGCGTCTCTTAATATTATTATTATACCACTACATTTACTACTGATATATAGTGCTGTTAAAAATTTTAATAAATACATTTATATGATGTATATATATATATATGAGATTAACTTGATAATAAAGACAAATCTCTACCATTCGGTCCACCTGGTCCATTTAATGCTTCCTTTGCTTTGCTAATAAAATCTTCTTTTGATACAAATCCATCACATGCAGTATTTAATAAACAAGCCATAACTTGACGTTTATGCGTTGGGAAGTTAACTGACAATACACCTTGTGGTGAACGTAATGCTCTTAAAATGTCTTTTACACGTGTTTTAGGTACCATAGCAGTGGCACTATCCCATACAGCAGTTAATAATTTATCTTTCTCAGCATCTCCACGCGTATCGGTGGTTGTTAACAAGTTGATCAAATAATCAATCGGTTTCTCTGGACGTTCCAATACAACATCTTCTAACATTTCTCCAAACATTTGTTGTGCACCGACTTTATTTACATAGTTTTCCAAATTTTGTTTCGTTTCAGCCATTCTTCTTCTTCTTTATTATTATGATGATATGAATATGATTGATAATAATAAAATACGTACTATATCTGTATATATTTATATATAAAAGTATTTCCTGTTGTCTTCCTATGGATCTAACCAATATATAGTTATGAATTCTTTTGTTGTTTGTTCTGATTTCTTTCCTTCATTTTCTACATCTAGTATTAGTATGTATTTTCGTATTTTATTTTCTATCTATTAAACACACACACACTCTAACGTATTTTGGATGTGGCAATAGCTATTATAGCATAACACAGCACTGAAATACCAAAGTTTGTGCTAAAAGCTATTGCCAGTTGACCGAAATTACAAAACTAATCGATTTGTGTCAATATAAATATCCGATATTAGCACTATAATAGCACCAAGTCTTTTCCAGATATAGTTAGAAATAGGGTTATCAGTAATTATATCCCCATGCTATTTCTATGTATTATATTTACCTGGTACTAGCTCAGCTACCGCGAAATCTCCTCAGCAGTTTCATCATGCATAGCTATATTCCATATTATTCCAGCAGCAAATAATAATATAAATATTCACCCTCATCAAAATAATATATATATATATATAGTTACTGTATAATTTACAAAACTGCAACTTTAAATGGATGGATGTATAAATGTAAGAAGACAATCGAAGATTCTATATCTACATACAGCTATCGTTATTTTTATATATATACATTTAATTTCGTGGTATGCCTCTTCAACCGACGAAACCAACGGGACCGAAACAAGCGGTACCCAATGATAATAATAATAATAACAAAGGAAAACGTATATTGACAAATCCAAATAATAATAATAATAATAACAAAACTAGCAAACCATCTGCTAATGTAGTTCACAAGAAACCAACGTTGGAAGACACTATTGAACATGTTTTTACTGTATTAAGAGATCAAAGCGAATTAGAAAATGGGATACCTGTACCGCCAAAATTTTTTTATTTTTACGATTCAGAAATGTTACGACATTTTTTAGCTTGTGTAGTTTATTATTTTTATGCATTTACACAAGTTAAAGATTTAGAAAGTGATTTAATAAATAGCCCAAGTGATGAACGTACAAAATTGCAACTACATGAAAGTAGAAAAGCGTTGCAGCAACGCTTACGGATATTTGCTGAAGCATATTCCAGATTGTTGCTTCATTGCAGTAATTTTGAACATACACAAGAAGACCAAAGTTTCTTTGAGTTTTTATTTGAGTTTACACGTACTACTTGTCGAATGGCAGTAGCAGAGGAGCAATGGGATTCCATTGATGAAGCACTTGGCCATGTATTTAGGGGATATATGTTTAATACAGATGCATTAAGATCACCTAGGGCAGATAATAATAATAATAAAAATAAAAGGAACAATGGTTTATTATCAGGTAATAATGGCAACGGCGGGAATAATAATAATAATAATAGTAATGGGAGTAACAATAACAATGGTTTTGATGATAATGATGTCATGATGATACACAATAATGATGATGATGACACTAAGAACAACAATAATGGTAATAATGATATTGATGGCGACGGAACGATTATAAACAAACCTGATGAAGTCAAAATGATTTTAAAAAGATATGCACGTAAAAAAAATGATAATTTTTTTAAAGTTGCAAATCGTTTACAATCAAATACAGCAGAGGCGGAAAAAGCAATTAATTTAGCAAAAAAATTATTAGCATCACATAAACATAAAGTTACACGTGTACCACGTGCTAAAAGTGTACGTGGAAAACATAATAAAATTGTTAAAATGACAAAATTATCTCAATTAAATGAAAAACGTTTAGGTCTATCAGCAAATTTACCAACAGAACGTCCAAGAGATTTTTCAATTCGTAAAACATTTAATACTAGATCACCGATGATATCGTTGTTATTACCAACACCGGCAGAGAGATTAGAAGTTTCTATGATGCATTATGAACATAAAAAAAAAATGCAACTGAAAAAAATGAAAAAACAGCGACAACGAAGAGGAAATTCAATAAAAATGAATAATAATAAAAAGAAAGGAAACGGGGGTATTCGATTACCATCGACAACAACAAAAAGAGGGAGACAACGAGGTGTTTTGAGCGGTGGCGTGTAATTTTGCATGTATATTTGTATTCTCTAGTGTTGATAGACATATATATTATAATATTGTACGTTAGTATGCATCATATGGTCATATATAAATATAAAATAAATATTTTATCATATTTAATATATTTTATCTCAGTAACATACGTCTCGTATGCATATATATCATACTTCGTACGAGACACGAAATGATTATGAGATATATCATATTCTTTTTTAACCATCACCATATCATTATATATTCTTGTATATGCGTAACACACAATCGTAAAAAATACGAATCTACATACTCGTACATGCGTAACGTATAATGTATTACGAGTCGTACGATCGTATATATATAGAGAGTAGGAATTATCACATGAGTAATTTAAAAAATAAGTTATTGCATATAATTACGTATATATATATATTATGTTTTAAAGTGGAGTACTCAAATTAATAATATTGTGTGCACTCAATTGTTTTCGATGGTAAAATAATAAATAACCACTCGAACGCACAATATCATTTTTATCTGCTTTACCAACACGGCTATCATTGTATTCAAACCAATTATTACTCTTTCCACCCCCTGAATTTTTACACGTTGCAATATAGTGACCACCACCCATAGAGCCCATATGGTGGACGACACCATATAGATCATACAGTTCTTTATCACGAAATTCATCTGTTTCCCGTTTTCCCAATACAGTAGACATGTCTAAACCTTTTATTGGATAGTGCATTGGATTATTCAATTTTCCTCGAACGTACATGGTATATATAAAACGCTTTACATGGACAACAAGTATATCCGGCAAACGCCATATATCCATTTGTGACATTGTTGTATCCACTGCTTTACATTTGTCGCATTTATATCCTTCTCCAAGACGCTCGGGTTTTGAAAATTCTTTTAAACAGTCTTCTAACTTAATATCTTTTCGACCATTAGCTTGTTCTTGCATTCGTGCACCTTTTACTTTTTGTACCGTCTCATGATCTTCATATTTATCAGTACTGTTATCATAATAATCCATAGAATCCCATTCAATTACGATACTTTCCCCAGCACGTACTTTAGGTAGACCAGGATGATTTTCAAGTTGTCTGTGATTTTTCGTTTTCACTAAATTGTTGATATGGACAGTATAAGGCTTTCTCTCCGAAAATTTCGTTTTTGATGCCTTTACCCATTTAGAAAGATGTTGATCAACAATTTTTAAAAGTTCAGCGCTGGATACATGAGAGCTGAAATATATTAAGGAAGGCGTACCAAAATACCTTTGCTCCTTGATGTTATCAACGTTTTTGGATGAAGACAATGAGTTTATTTCAGTAGAAATCATTTCAAGACCGGCCTCTATCTGTTCTTGTTGTTGCTGTGTTTGTTGCACAGTCCTATGCAACAGGGTGGCTACAACCAATTCAAGTTGTGGCTTTCGAACCATGGAATACAACGGTTTGATACGATATTCATCAGTGTAAGGAATCCATTCGTCAAAACCAGCCTTGTATCCATCGAATCGAACTTTAATTTCCTCCGTCTCTTCGTTTACTTCTACAACGGTAGAGGCATACCAATGGCCATCATCGTCTAAACAATCAATACGTTGATGCATTAATGCTTCGGTGATTGTTTCATTTTCGTCATTACCGGTTTCATCCCCATCATCAAACAACTTATTTTTTATATCAGTCGAAGTCATTTCCACCTCTTTATCATTATCATCTTCTTCATTCTGTGCTTCATTGCCCTCTTCAATTGAATCATGACTCCCCACAACGGAATCGTTGCTCAAACTGCAACAAAAATACATACCAGAAGATTGATTACGTTGCATTTTTTGATCACTATCATGCTCCATACTGCCACTATCACACATCGAAAAGCAGCCGATTGGACACGTGCTTTTATTGACCATCACTATATTATTGCTGTTGCTATCAGTATTTTTATTACTCCCGCTTGTATTAAGCGGAATATTATTCACCTCTACGTTCGGATGACCGCAAATTTCATTAAATATTAAAGGTCTCTCAAACGCAAACAAATTATCATCTTCGCGTATAGTGTGCAAGTGCTGTCGATCAGGTCGAATTGTTACAGTCATATTATTTTCAACGGTAGCTATAATCAATCGATTTGCCGGTATTTTACACAGTGATGCAAGTTCAAATTTTAAATCACCAACAAGGCCTACTTGCGGTGTAAAGACACCGTAAGCAGTTGCTGTGTTTACTGCATTATTTTTATTAAGATTTTTTTTATCACTTTCGGCGGCATCTTTCTTATCTTCCTTTGGCAATGGAACAACTACAATATTATATGCAAATTGTACATTTAGAGCTACACTAAGACAATGAAATGGCTCAAAATTCAAAGTTTTATGACCACACGAATTACATCTTAATGTACGTCTTAACTGACCATGAAACAAGTCAACGATAGTAGAACGATTTTCTTCCAAATGTTCTTTCCATTTCTTGTCAGCAATTTTATTATCATCAAGCGGTTGTGTCTTGGTTTGTTTTACTTCCATAGTACCATCGATATTTGTTCCCGATGTTTCATCGCCATCATTTTTTGTGGATGCTTTCCCCCCTTCATTGGAATTGTCTTGTTCATCATTTTCAATCATCGGAGCAACTTGATTATTTGCGCGTGGCGACTTTGCTTTGTCGTCGTTGCTGTTTTCATCTCCCATGGAAACGTTTTCTGTCGATGACGAGCTTGATGTCCTAGTAATTTCTAAAGATGCAGATTTATTACTTTTTTTCTCCTCCACACCGTTATTTTGTTTTTTATCTTCAGATGACGAGGACGACTTGACCGATAGAAGGCGCTTTTTCTTTCCATTTGTGGAACCCTTGCCCTCTTCTTTTTCTTTTTTCTTTTTCTTTTCCACGCGATTGATATCCTCATGTACAATGTCTAATAACACGGAAAAAAATTCATGCGCATCTTGTTGACCATAACCGGAAAATGGCGTCAACATCGGTGTCCTTGCAAAAGTACGCTTGAACTTTTTGGGAGCGATGGCTTTAACGGGCGAGACCGTTTGGTCAATCCATAATTTAGAGAGCATTTGGGCAAATTCAAACGCCACTTCACCACCACTGCCACGCTTGTTGGCGATATTTAATTCCTTTTCAAAAAGGCCGGTTCGGAAATAATTGCATAACATCGGTGTGTTGGACAAACATTGTAACACTGAATTCATGTAACATGTATTACCTAAATTAATTAAACCTACAGCACCTTGTTCAACCGCATTACCACTTACACGGCTAACACGATTACTACCGCTTACATCCACATTATCAGATCTGGGCTCAGTTATTGTAAACAACGGTTTTAACTTTGGAGAATCGACATCATACCATTCATCCCATTTAGGATTGAATCTATCAAAATGTATTTTCACTTCAATTAATTCTTCATCGTCATTTGCCTTCAAATCAACCACAGTACCGGCAAACCATTTACCATCTTTATCTTTTGCATCAACTTTGGAATTTAATTCAAAATCGCGAAAATTTTCATTTTGTTCGTCAATCAAATCTCTAGGCCAAACATCATCATCTGAATCTTTCGTTTCTATCATTATAAAATCACCAGTTTCTACGTCTGCATCAGCCAGTGACAATACTTGTTCCGATGGTACATTCTCTTCATCGCTATCAGTACTGGGGGTTAAGGAAAGACAGCGCCATTCTCCACCTTTTGGTTTCAACCAAAGACGTGAATTCTCTGGATCAACGTTTAAATGTTTACATACTTTACTTTTCATATCCTTTACGGTATTTACTAGACTAAACATCTTCCTAAATTCTTTCGCACCTTTAGAAGGGCGACCGGTTCTTAAATCCATTGATGCAAATATTAAAACCAACGGATGCATTTCCAATACAACCCCATCACGACCTGGAGGATTGTAATATGGCGTGCGTCGTTTCTTTGCCCCTTGTGCACCTTTTAACGATATAACATTTCTAGAGTAGTCTGGTCCACCTCCATACCAATTTTCTAAATGTTTCCACAAAGCATCAGGTATTAATACATAATCATGACCTTCCAATAAATTCAATTTTAAAGTTCCTTTATCGTCACCTTGTAAATGATAATTATCGAACGGCCCAGGCCTATCGCCGGATGTATGGCTTAAAGAACGTGACCTGACTAAAGTTTTCCGCTGCTTTTGATGAGAATTATTGTCTGTTGTTCCATTGGAAGAAGAAGCAGAAGATGATGATGATGATCCTTTGACATTATCATTGTTATTGGTATTATTTTGTAAATTTAACTTATCCATAATAATATCATTTCCATCCTTTGGCTTATTTTCTGGACTAAAATATGGTGATACGGGGTTTGTATCGTTCATTTGAATATCTGAAACCGCCGTTGACGATTCTAACATTTCATCAACATTTTCAATGCCTTTATTTTTGCTATTGATATCATTAATATTGCCATTGCTGACTTTTATCGATGATGAAGGCGATAGCAAATTATTTGCCGTTGATGATGTTGAATTTTTTAATTTACCTTTGTTTTGTGTTTCATCATGTGCAAAATCAAATGCTCGATAAGACGTATACATGCACCAAGTTTCCCACCATTTGCTAGACAATACATGCCAAACATCGTTTACTTTCATTTCATTGTGCTTTTTTAATATTTTTCGAACCGTGCGAGCTTCAATTTCTGACGTTGGCACAATCCGAAATAACTCCAATAGATATGTTATGACCATATTTTTTTCAGCCCATGACAAGAATACTTGCAAAGATATTTTATCCTTTGATTTACTAAGGTCATTTAAAAGTTCTTGCCCCGCTTGCCTCATCCATGTGGTTCTACTTGATGATCTATCTTCACTTTCTAAACGCTCCATTGATGCCATAGCAGTCTGAGCCAGTTCTTCAACATCCTTTGCAGTTAAAAATCCATCTTTATCAGAATCAAACAGATTAAAAATAATAGAAGCTTTTTTCTCTGCGCTACCGTAGCAACAAATGGTGATTGCTGTACAAAATTCTCGGAAATCCATTGTATCTCCTTCTTTACAAAATAGGCCAAAAGCAGCTCTTGCCATGTCCTGAGGCATATGCTCTAACTCACTAAATATTTGGCAAAATCCTTCCAAATCCAACGTGAGGGGTACAGATTCCTCTCGTCCATCTTCCTCCTCGTCCTCTTCCTCGTCACTATTATTATTACTGTTATTACTGCTGTTACTATTATTACGTTTATGTGAAGCTTTTTGTTTTTTGTCACTCTTTTTACTATGCTGCAAACGAGCTTGTTGTTTAAATTTTCGCATTAAGATTAAAACATCACTAGGACTCCATCTATCCATTAATAAATTTACTTCATCGGTAGCATCATGGTCTACATCTTTCAACTTTTTATTTCCAAATTTACGCCAAGGTTGATTTTCCTGGGATTTCCCAGACCTCGTCCCTAGAGACAATAGATTATTCCCCATGATGTAGTTTTATAGCGACAAATAAATAATTAAATGATATTATATGCAAGGTATCTTTAATAAATCGTTTGAATTGAAATACTAATATTAAATCATAAATAATAATAAATGATTTGAATGTTTTGTTGACTTTGCTTGTATATGAAGATGAAAGAAGATGGTATAAATATCTAAGGATATTTTAATTATTTATAGTTAATTAATTAATTAATAATCGAACTTCTTATTTGGTGCTTTCCAAGCCCAGCTGGCTTTGTAAAAAAAAAAATTAAAATCTTTTACATTTTTTTTTATAACAGCAGAGGGGACGCAATGCTATTTCTATCATAATATAACTCGAAAATTTCGGCTAAATCTAAATTAAAATCAACCCAAATTTTTTCTTCCATTCCACATCATCATCATGTGTTCATAATTATCATGTGAGATGTGAGATGTGAGATGTGAGTACCGGGTGGGAGAATAAATAGGAGATGATTGTCGTAGTCTAAGTCGTGTAATACTATTAATACGGATATTATTATAATTATTATACATAGATATAGGGAACCGGATCCTCTCTACTGTATATAAAATACTAATAATATATTTTTTATAACAGTTTAAGTTGTACCCCTTAACTTCATTTTTTAGAGATTTTTAGGCTACTATCTATACTCTGGCCAAAACTAAAAATGAAAACGAGAAACATTCACACACACACACACACACTCACATACGGTGGTATATATATGGTGTTATATATAAATATAATATCAGAGAAGAGGCAAACCAGTAAAATCGTAACAACTGATAATAATCTATGATAAAACAAACCCTTCCTCTTAAAAAAGATAACGACGATAAACCGTACGAAGTTACACCACATCGAGATGGCCATGGCATTGCTCCAGCATTGACGTTAAATGAAATGTTGAAACAACAAAGTAATTTAAAACCAAGAAAATACCCAACACGTGAACATGATGGAAAACATAGTGTGTACGATGCAATGTGTTTAGAAGGAAATAATTCTGAGCATGTTGTACTTCAAGAAATATACAAAACGTGTAATGGAAATTTAGAAGAAATAGCCGATTATGTACAAAAAAAACATCCACAATATTATTTAGAAAAAAATAAATTATTAAAATGTTCACCAACAACTGCTAAATCATTTGCTTGGCAATGCGTTGAAGGGTATTACTCTTGAATAATTTGTTTTGAGAGAAGAGACGTTCTGGAGAAATAAAACTGAGTATATATATAATTTTATTAATTTATATTTTTTTCTACAGAGTAATTTATTCAAATGCATATACTCTCATACGTTCGTAAATCAGTTTTTATACTGTATATACTCGTACGTATGTACCACAAAAATTAACGTTCAACACTATCCATATGAAATCCAGGTGTACTTTTTGCAATTATATTTTCCTCACTATTCATATCTTCCTCAATCGTTTCAAATAATGGTGATGACATATATCTTTCAGCAGTATCAGGAAGCATACACAATATATTGCTACCAGGTTCAGCATTTTTTGCTAAATCCAATGCAACTTTGAATGTACTTCCACCACTAATACCAGTTATTATCCCTTCTTTAGCAGCTAATTGACGCGCCATATCGACTCCATCTTCACTTCCTACTGGAATCAAATCATCAAAATATTTTTTATCAATTGCATTTTGCAATACGTGACTGATAAAATCAGGCGTCCAGCCTTGGATTAAGTGTGGTGACCACGCTGGATGTGAAGCTGCAGGTGTATTTGGAAATTCTGCAGATTCATCATTTTTCTCTTGTTTTTTACCAGATGTAATTAATGCAGCTTCTGCAGGTTCAGTTAAAACGATTTTTGTATGTGGTGATTCGTTTCTTAAAACTTTTGCTACGCCACTGATCGTTCCACCCGTTCCATAGCCTGTGACCCAATAATCTAGTTTCTGATTTTTAAAATCTGCCATGATTTCTCTTGCTGTTGTTTCTTCATGAATTTTAGCATTTGCTTCTGTTTCAAATTGTGATGCTAGAAACCAATTATTTTCCTTTGCCAATTCTTGAGCTTTTTCAATCATACCGAAACCTTTGTACTCACGTGGTGTTAGGACTACTTTTGCACCTAAGAAACGCATTAATTTTCGTCTTTCAATAGAAAATGAATCTGCCATTACCACAACGAGTGGATAACCTTTCGCAGCGCATACCATAGCTAAACCAACACCTGTATTCCCAGATGTTGCTTCAATTACTGTATCCCCTTTTTTCAACGTACCATTTTTTTCTGCTTCTTCAATGATAGATATTGCTAGCCTATCTTTTACACTAGCAGCTGGATTAAAAAATTCTGCTTTGCAATATATATTTACATCAGATGGTCCAATTGTATTTACTTTTACGCAAGGTGTGTTTCCTATAGTATCCAAAATTGAATTATAAAGTTGGCCACGTCCATTTGTAACACTTGATGTTGTTTGAAATGTTCTTTTAAATATGCGATTTAAATTCATATTCTCTTCTCTTTTTTCTTTGGTTGTCTCTCTCTCTCTCTCTTTCTTGGTACTGTATGTTGTTATCTATATTTGTGACGTATGTATCTTTTGTAGTATGTAATATACTTTGTTGCCTTTGGGTTGCTTTGCCATATTTATTATTATACAGATTTTACCACCGGCCAGGCCAGCAGGCACCAGGCACCCGGCTATACAGTATATTCAGATGGTGAGCTTATTAAGGTAAGTAAGCTATAATAAGTGAATGGTGCAATAATAGTCGTCTGCGTCGTCAGACTCTTTCTTTGTGCATGTTATCCTCGTAGTCGTCTGCGTCGTCAGTCGTCAGCACGTCAGCTTTATTAGCTTCAGACTCTTTCTTTGCCTTTCTCGACACAAACTGGCAAAGTTCAGAAAAAAAAGAAGTAAAAAAAAATGAATGATCGTGTTGTTGTTATAAATTCTAAATCGATATTCCCATAACATTTAAAATAATTATACTATATTCCAACATTCTTAGTGTGAAGAAATATAGATAGAACTTCTCGGTCACATGTTCTTCTTGTTTGAGATCACGAAAATAAACAAAACAAACATTTCCCGGTTTGTAGAAATTAAAATACAATGGATCTATCGAAATCATTAGAAAAAGTCACGCAAATATCTTCAACGCAAGATCGTTTAGTTGCATATAAAGAACTTGTGAATGAATGTATTAATAAAGATGTTCCAGACCAAATTCAACATTTAATCGACCATTTGATGCAAGAAAATGTGCAGCCTGTTTTATCACGTCCTGCAATGGAATATTTATGTGCTGAAATTGGAAAATTAAAAGATGAGCCACTTCGTGCATTATGTCAATATGCAATAGCAAAGATCGAACCACGCATTGCATCATTTGATGTAGCAGATGAAACAGTAAAAGTACACTTATCAGATATTTTAATTAATGAAGAGGACTATTGCGAAGCAGCGCGGATATTGGGAACAATCAATTTAGATACAGGCGCACGTAACGTAGCACCAGAGAAAAAAGCTAGTATGTATATAAAAATTGCGGAATTATATTTACAAGCGGATGATACTGTGACTGCTGAAACCTTTATCAAAAAAGCATCGCCGCTCGTACATGCTTTAAAAGATTTACAACAAAAAATGAGATTTCAAGTATCTTTTGGACGTATATTAGATGCAAAACGTATGTTTCTTGAAGCTGCAAGACGTTTTTATACGATTTCTACGGAAGTCGGCTCGTTAATTGAAAACGATGATTTATTACAATTAATCAATAAAGCAATTGTATGTGCTATTTTGGCAAAAGCGGGTCCACAGCGTAGTCGTATGTTAGGTGCGCTTTTTAAAGATGCAAGAACACATCAATCAAAACATTTTCGTGTATTGGAAAGCATGTATAAACAACGTATATTACGAAGACAAGATATTGCTACGTTTGATAAATCATTGATGCCTCATCAACAAGCATTATTAGCAGATGGTTCAACTGTTTTAGAAAAAGCTGTTACGGAACATAATATGTTAGCATGTGCAAAATTATACAATAATATTACATTTAAAGAATTAGGAGGTTTATTAGGTATTGATGAGGAGAAAGCAGAAATAATTGCAGCAAATATGATAAGTGAAAATCGTTTAAGTGGCATGATTGATCAAATTGATGGTCTATTATATTTTAGCAAAGATAATAGTAATAGTGATAATAAACAAGGTGGTAATCGTAAAAACATAGCAATTCAAACATGGGATAGCAAAATTAGTAATATTTGCACTACATTACATACATGTGTTGAGACCATTGTAAAGCAATATCCAGACATGAAAAGTACAGTTAGGAGATAAGATGATATATTATCGTATATATATATATTCGATTGAGATTTTGGTGTAATAAAATGAATATATATTATTGAAATTATTATATTTTTTTTTTATAAATTTAAATTATTAATTAGGTATAAAAATTAAAATTTATAAATAGCCATTTGTACTTGTTACTATATTACAACATTTTATGACCTCATGATGCTGATTATTTTTTGAAAATGACACGTCACATCATTAGCACAACACATTATTATTTATTCATTATTATTATTGTGCAATTCATATGAAGGATATATATATATATATATACATGATCATATAGAACATATGAAAACAATATAAGTACATAGTTAGATATACATATATATATATATACACATTGTCATATATATATATATATATATATAAAGAAATATGAAATCAAGAAATCGAGGTGGAAAACGTGGACGTGGACGCGGCCGTAGTCGTGGACGGGGTAGGGGTCGAGGACGTGGTGGATCAAGAGGTGGAAGGGGTGGTGGTAGGAACAATTCCAATAATTACAATAATAATAACAACAACAACAACAAGAACAACAGCAACAAGCGTAATTTAGCAGTGTTTGAAGGTGTATCGGAAGAATTTCGTATTAAGCGAAAAGAGCAATTGGAGAAATTCCGTGAAAATGATAATGGAGATGAAATAATTTTTGGTAATACATTGACAAATCATGAAAGGAGGTATGTCCATGCATTGGCAGGTCAACTCGGATTAATATCCAAATCGTATGGAAAAGGGGAATCGCGCTATTTAACTGTACGAAAAACAAAACGAAAGGATAACAAATCGTTATCTGTTATTCAAAAACTAAAGTTTAAAGCTTCAAATATGAAGACGATAGATAAATTTATGAAAACCAATGTTGAAACAAGTGAAGAATATTTAAAAAATACATTGACAAATCCTGGTGGCAGTTTATATAAACATAAAAAACGAGTTTTTACCAATTTCGATTCATCTTCCACAAAGAACAAACATAAGCCATTGGATCCGACAAAAACACCTTTGTTCCATGTGCGCTCAACATTACCTGCATGGGCTTTGAGAGATGAAATTTCTAATTTAATCAAAGAAAATCAAGTAGTTGTTTTATCTGGTGAAACTGGATGTGGTAAATCTACTCAAGTTCCCCAATTCATTTTGGAAAGCATTGAAGCTGGTCAACCATGCAATATTTTAGTCTCTCAACCACGGCGAATAAGTGCTATGGGTCTCGCCGAACGTGTTGCTGCGGAGCGTGGTGAAAAAGTTGGGCAAACTGTTGGTTACAGCGTCAGGTTGGAATCTCGCAAATCGATTGAAACGGAATTATTATATTGTACTACGGGAGTATTGTTGCGTAAATTAAATACAAATCCATTGTTAGATGGAGTTACCCACGTAGTAGTGGATGAAGTTCATGAACGCAGTCATTTCAGTGATTTTTTGCTAGTCATCTTACGGGAAATATTGAAAACGAGAAAAGATTTGCGAGTTATATTGATGAGTGCTACATTGGAAAGAGGTTTGTTTCAAAAATATTTTAATAATTGTCCAAGCATTGAAATTGAAGGACGAACATTTTCAGTAGATCATTATTTATTAGAAGATATTTTAATACAAACTAAATTTATGGGACCTATAAAATACGAGGAAGAAAAAGTTGCTAGAAACGACGACGACGACGATGATAATAATTATAATAATAATAATAATACAACGTCACCGGAAGAAAATAATGAAAAGTTGAATTTGTTGGACATAAATTTAGATATAAATGGCAATGAGAACAATAGTAATACAACTATGGATTTAGATGTTTTATCAGCATTAGATGCAATCGATGCATGGGATGAAAACGATGAAAATAATAACAATGGCGACGAGGATGATGAGGCAGATCAATTAGCAAATTTATTAAATTTAAATATGAATGAAGATGAAGAATTAGATTCAGATGAAGAACTTGCAGCAGCGAGACTTGCCGTATCAAAAATAGATAAAAGTATTATGGGAAACGGTGGTAGTAATAGTAGTGGTAGACCAATGGAAGAGGCAATGGATGAATATATACAAAGTTCAGATGAAAGTGTTGTTGACATAACATTATTGCTATCGTTATTGGAGTATATCTGTCTAGAAGCACATGATAAGGAACGTGGAGGGCATGATTACGTTTCATCATTATCGATAAATCGAAATGGAAAGACATGTCTTGGTGGTATTTTAGTTTTTTTATCTGGTTGGAGTGATATCTCACAATTACTGGAAATTTTGAAGGTTCATCAAGACTTTGGAAATGAAAATCGTTTTCGTGTTCTACCGTTACATGGCGGGATAGCACCAGCATCGCAACGCTTAGTATTTAAAACAGTACCGCCAAATGTTCGTAAAATTGTACTTGCAACGAATATAGCAGAAACGAGTATTACTATTGATGACATTGTCGTAGTAATTGATGGTGGAAAAGTGAAGGAAAAATTATATGATCCATATACACAAATGTCAAGTTTGACGACTGCGTTTGTTTCTAATGCAAGTGCAATGCAACGGAAAGGGCGTGCGGGAAGGGTGCAACCTGGTATATGTTACACATTAATGTCGAAAAGTAGATTTAAAGCATTAAGTAAATTTCAAGTTCCAGAGCTATTGAGGACTCCATTAGAGGAATTGTGTTTACAAATTAAATTGCTTTGCGGTGATACAATGTCAATTAAGGAATTTCTAGCCAACGCGCCGGATCAACCACAAGAAATTGCGGTTCGTGATGCTATTATATCATTAAAGCGGATTGGTGCATTGGATGAGCATGAAAAATTAACCATGTTAGGATATTATTTAGGTAAAATTCCACTGGAACCACGTCTTGGTCGGATGGCTATAATGGCAATACCATTTGGTTGTTTTGAACATATAGTTTCCATTTCTTGTTCATTGGGATATCGTGATCCATTCATGATACCATTAGATAATAAAGCCAAAGTTGATTGTGACAATGCTAAATTGCGCTTATCTTGCAACTCGAACAGCGATCATATTGCAAATATATTTGCATTGAAAGGCTACCAAGATGTCCTGACAAAAAGTGGGGAAAGTGGTATATTTGGATATTGCCGTCGAAACTACTTATCACATTCAACGATGAGAATGATCCATGGGATGAAGCGGCAAGTTATTGACCAATTTAAGCAATTGAAATTGTTGAAATCTACACCAGAAGCATGGGCACATGCTAATCGACATGCAATGAATACGGATGTTTTAAAAACTATTTTAGCATTTGGTTTATATCCAAATTTATTGCGCCGCCATCCTACGCATAAAAATTTTCAAGGCCGTGGAAATCGTAAATGTAGAGTCCAAAAGAGTTCCGTCACAAATCTAACCGGTGGTGCCTTGAGAGAAACAAATGCAAATTCATTTACCTGGATTTGTTTCGGGGAGATGTTGAAAGGTGATCGTTCTGAATTGGTGCGAGATGCAACTGTTCTTTCACCTGTATCTATTTTGTTCTGTACAGGTTCTCCCTATGAAGGTAATGGGGAAGAAGAAGAGGAGGATAAAGTGGAGGAAGAAGCTGACGATGCAGAAGATAATGAATCTATTAAATATGGTGTAATTTATATAGATGAAGGCGTGAAGTTTAAAATTGATAAGACGCTTATATATCCAGTTGAGGTGTTGCGTGGATTGATACATACGGCATTGGAGAATGTAGTTTTAACGAATAATAATAACAATGCTGTAAAAAATAAATTAATTAACGATGGTGTAGAAACAATTATTAACGTTCTAAATGATGGGCATCGATCATGTCGTGACATATTACCTCAACAAAGTGCTTATAATAGAAGAGGAAATGATCATTATAGAAATCGGAACAATAATAACAATTACAATAATCGTGGTGGTAAAAATAACAATTATAACAACCGTGGTAAGAATGGTGGTTGGAAGAAGAAAAAAAACACATCATCTTCATATAATGGTACTAAACAAAACAAGAACAGAAAAGGTACTTTTAAAAAGAAAGATGGTAGTGGTGGTGGTAGTGGAGGTAACAATTTTTAAATACTGAATTATTTTTTATTAATTATTTTGTACACGCACACATCATATTTTTTTTTTTTACGAAACATCGTAGTTTTATATTTTTATACTTCGTACATACACATATAATTTAAAATACAAGCGAGCCTTTCGGTACGAACACACGTAAATATATATTAATATAATATTACAGACGGTCAAATACCCCCAAGTGGTAGAATTATTTTTGATTTTTTTACACGCACCACCCACAATATAAGTTTTTTTTGCATTTTTTTACTTGCACATCATTAAAATACCATGTCAGAATGTGTAGTCGGTAAATTCAACTTGGTAGACTCAATAATACAATGACCATCGCAACAAACTTCTTTACCTATTTGTCGTAAATTTATATCATTCGCTTTAATACAGTTAGATGACAAATTTGCGTCATTGTACGGCTTACAATTTTTGTTATGGCCACTTTTCCAATGTTGTTTTTGACAATGGCTATTGCAATAATGTGCGGTCTGGCTTGTCCAGAACTTAGTTGATACTATTACTATGGACATAGGCTTTCCAGGCTTTCAAAATGTTTCAAACTTAAACTTCAATTAGTGAAATAATTATTAATAATTTCTTCAAGGACAGATCAGTACATCAAAAGAATACGTATTATTTTTACCTAGTCCTATCAAAACGAAGAACAATCTTAATCTGAAATCTAAATCTGAATTATTTTTCTTTTTCCCTTTTTTGGTAGCTGAGCCTGAGCTCCTTATCTTTGGAGCTCCCACCCAGAGCTACTAGATTAAGATTTACACCACCGGGAAATGCAAATTGAATGAATAATAATAATAATACAAGTAGTAGTTAGTTATATTTGTTAATGTTTTTGATTAGTATTTTTGAAAAATAGAAAACATATTATATACTATAAACAAAAAGTAGTAGAAAGCAAAGTAAACCAGATAACGTGTTATACAATTAAAACACTGATACGAGATTAATCAAATAACATACATACATACATACATACATACATACATACAGACAGATATATATATATATATATATATATATTAACATGTCAGGCATTGCTATTGGAAGATTAAGACAAGAACGAAAAGCATGGCGTAAAAAACATCCTTTTGGTTTCTATGCAAGAGCTGCGAAACATACTGACGGTAGTACAAATTTATTAGTATGGAAATGTGGAGTACCTGGTAAAGCTGGAACAGCATGGGAAGGTGGGACATACAAAGTTACGTTAACGTTTACCGAGGAATATCCAGCGTCTCCCCCAACATGTGCATTTACACCAATTATTTTTCACCCCAATGTTTATGGAAGTGGTAAAATCTGTTTATCTATTATTGACCCACAAAAAGTATGTAACTAACTAACTCTATATTAAAAAATACCCCGTCTGTATAATAAACCATCTCGCTAACATAATCTACCTTCATACATTTCACAGGGTTGGCAACCAACAATTACTGTGAAACAAATATTGATAGGTATTCAAGATTTACTTGATACACCAAATATCAATGACCCAGCAAATTCTACAGCTAATCAATTGTACAAAACAAATAAAAGTGCATATAATCAAAAAATAAAACAAGAAGCAAAAAAACAATCTACGTAAATATGCATGTTGTATTCATTAAAGTGGTGTACATTTTTATTTTGAAGTGTTTATTACATTACAAATGTGTGTAAAAACAAAAAAATGTTATCCTTGTCTATGTGAGAAATGAAAAAAATATATGAAATAAAAAAGAAGAATATTTTTTGGAAAAAATAAAAAAATATCGTCTGAACACCTGAGAGAGAGCTGAGAGAGAGATACGATCGTATTATTAAAAATATTAATAAAATATTTATTAATATTACGAACACAAGTATGTATCAGTATTTTATTGTTTTTGTACAGTGCTGTACAGTGTCAGTCGAGTGTGTATGTGTATAATCATATACTAAAATATTC
>JACKZZ010007132.1_pt1 | contig 46429 bp, 41 predicted proteins | sample 8027871 | NCBI WGS metagenome assembly JACKZZ01 (sample SAMN15724774, study PRJNA655200) | protist metagenome | isolation source: fluorescence activated cell sorting (FACS) single amplified genomes of... | place: USA: West Boothbay Harbor, Gulf of Maine | collected 2000-07-19
CTTGACAATACCATGATCAAACTTAGTTATTTCATCTCTGTCAGTAAATTTGTTCATTTCTACTTTCTATAATAATAATAAATGTGGGAACAAGACAATTTACTGATTACAAATCATATTATGTATTTGTGTCGACATTATACTACTATTTTCCGCTCAAAGTGCCATACCGGTCACTGGTCATACCCTAATTCCTAATTAGTAGGCAGAAGACCCTAATTAGGGTTTTCCTTAATTACTTACCTAGGTGGGAGGAGATAGTTCATTCTTCTTACTATTTTTTTACAAGACACTAGTCAGCATTGTTGCGAAGCTTCAGTACATGATACATACCCCAAACAAAAAGCCTACAGACTATTCATATTATAGCCCTGTTCACCAGGGGGCAAGCCAACTACATAGTACATCTAAAAGATCATCCACATGGAACGTGGTTTCAGTGTCAAGTACAAACATGATAAGCAAGCATAGCATGCAATAATAGCAAAGAAGCAAGCTAGCAATAATAGAGAGCTACTATTTTATGTGATGGTTTGTTTGCCGTGGTCCTCAGAAGAGGTTAATTAGCGCAATAGTGCATCAGCATTGTGTGAGTGTGCAATCAACAAGAAGTGTGATATTATGTCATATCTTTGAGTAAGTTTTTTATCCTTAATATGACTATATATGTTATGTGTTTGAGTAGTTAGACTTATAGAGTATATTTTGATGTATTCTATGATATGCTTATCTCTGTCATACTCGTCGTAGTTCGTGAGATACACGTACTTATCTGTAGGGTAGCAGTCGGCTGCCGGTAGGGCAGTCCGACTGATACTACACGTACTTTGTTATGTAAAAAAAAAGAATAGTTATAGAGAGTACTGCGGGTAGCGCAGTATTCCGTTGTTCCTTTTTGTTCTTTTCGATGTTCCGTTGTCGCGGTTGACAATGAACTCGGAATGTTATAATTTAATTATTACTTCTTAAGTTATCGTATTTAGTAACGGGAGTTACACAACAGAAGAAACAAACAACGACAACAAACAACGTGTCCCCTTTATTGACGACCGCCGGTTAATGCAGAGATTACAACTGAAATTGCCGTCTTAAGAAAGCTTAATCTTCTGTTTTCTTTTTGGCTATTTTTCAGTTAATCCGTTATTACATCATTACTATTATTATTAATTATTGCTTATAAAAATAAAATAATAGTAGAGGAAGTGCTTCCACAGCAAGCGTGTTTATAATTTTTTATTTATTAATACTAGCTCTTGTTATTGTTTTTTATTTTTACTACAACTATATTTACTCATAAGTATTATATATATTAGAATTTACTATGGTATCAAATATAGTTTCCGGGAGAAAGTTCTATACATGTCTATTACTATTATTATACTGATTCATGCTCCTCTTATCTTCGTCACTGCTACCCCGTTCATGACCACTCTCCAAAGTTTCACCCGTTACCTCTAATAAGCTATAATTTCTATTTCTATTACGCTTTAATCTCACGCATTGAACTATATATTTAATGATTGTAGAAATAAGAATAATGAAGGGCACCCCTAATGCCGACCATACAAGGCACCCTCCACCGATGCATGCAGATGAGGTTTGAATCGTTTCCACAAATGATATCTTCGGATTCGTAAAGTGTGAGATGATTGCAACAGGGTCGCATGTGGTATCTTCTAAGAAATAGCTCCCATATATAATAAAAATAGGGAAGACCCCCCATTGCACCGGAGTGATTAACACATTGGTTGCAACAGCAACAGTCTGCATGGCAGCAGAGAAATGTACAGGCAGGATCCAGCACATGACGAGTACTATAAAGGAGGTAGCACCTGGTATTGGAAATATCCCCCCCCATAAACCCACACTGACACAATTACCGACCTGTCCTGCTTCCATTTCCGTTATGGGGTGGAGCAGGGATGTTATAAACCATGCTTTAAACCGATCATAACGGGAGCCTCCCATGGCATCAGCCTCATCATATAAAGCCATATCCGACATATTGACTATATTGGATGGATATGTATGCATGTATATGAATGAAGGCTTGATTAAGAGGAACGGCTGTTGATGCTTCAGCAATGGCAGTGGAGGTCGGTCAATGTGGTTTTGAGTACGTGTTTTCTCCGTAGGGTAGGCCCAAGCACCACCAGGACAGGGCAAGTGACGAGCCGAATTCAAATATGATATCACCTTTGCTGTTGGATATCGGCACTAAAGGCTCTGAAGATAGTGATTGGAATGAATATTGTCTTATTGCTAGGTTTTCTTTGCAAGTTAACCTCCTTACAGGCTGGGATTATTGAAGGTGAAGTCCTGTGCAGTGTATGCTACCGCTCTACTCCGCCCCTTCTTCTCATCACTATTCTACTCATGCTGTCTTTCTTTATGCAATATTACAGACTATCCCGAAAAAGTAACGGTATGCGCGAATCTTCAGTGTATGGAGGAAGTTGGAAAACGATTCGAGTCATCCGGCGAGCTCATTATACTAACAGTCACGTACAGCGTCGACTACGACGGCTACCTACCACTCTATGCCGGATGGATATTTGAAATGTTTGAAAAGATACGTTTCCACATGCTATATTTTGATATATCCCGAATGGTCCTGACTGCCTCGGAGGCCGCTCAGATGGACGCAGACGGGGTGATGTTCACCTCGATGAAATATATCACTGATTGTTCATTGTGCAAGAATGCAACCGACTGCCCTGAATGTGCCAAATATCATGTCTTAAAAGCAGTATCTTTTGGGTTTAATCCAAAGCGATTAGCGATCGTAATGGTTAGAGGTGAGTACTGCACTGTGGTGGTTCGTTTGATATTTCCGCTTCGATTATTCATAACTGTGTCTTCTCTCTATTACAAACCTGTTACCAACATGTGATAGATTCACAATTTAGGCTAGAAATGTGTAACTATAAGATTATTCGTGGAGCATATGGTTTATCAGTCCCAATGATATTGCATCTAAACGATGAAATGCCGTGGATGCCAGAAGCTAACTGCCCGATAGATGTGATTCAAGACACGTATCGATCGGCTCCCCTCACAATCCGCAATTACTATTACACCAATATCACGAATAACTCTCTCTATTACCCACTTGGAGCGGGAAGAGTTACATATAATAAATATCTGAAGGCGAATTCATTTCTTGATGAGATTAAAGTTCCGAAAGCAAGTAAGAGGACTTTCGTGTGCTCTTTCGCTGGCCGATCGGCGTACAAGGAAACTCATTCCGACGGGGCTACGGAGAGGAAAGAGTTCATGCAAGTGATTGGGAGCATGCAGGATGCAGCTGGTCCATCGTGCTATGCTATCTTTTCAGATCAGGACAAAGATTTTGTAGCCAACCATGGACTTGATTTCAATACTTATTTCAACGTCATGCGGGAGTCAGTATTTGCCCCTTGCCCTGGTGGGAACAACCCTGAAACTTTCCGTCACTACGAGGTAGGAACTGATGGTTGTCTGGGTATGAAGTAATTTTCTTATTGTTTGTGCTATAATTACGCTGTAGGCGATGGAATTGGGTGCAATCCCACTCTTGGTGAAAGTGAAGCGACCAGAAAGGAATTTTCTTTCAAGTAATAGTTGTACTGCATATTTATAGCAATGTGCCTTTACAACTGCGAAGCCTTTAACGTATTTTTTTCTTCGTTAGCATGGGAAGCATATCCTGGCCCCATCTTCGACTCCTGGGCTGATTTGGATCCATTTCTGAGATCTATCAATGCAAGGTGAGAAAATTATCATTCGGTATAAATTTGGTAGTCAGCGAATGTGGTTTTAGTTACATAGATCAGCTACAAGAACAAGTGCTAGCGTGGTATGGCGATTTTAAGGATAAGTTCAAAGATGAAATTGGGCGAAAAGTTCAACGTGCTTTTCCTGGTTCTCCTGATCTATATACGTCTAGAAATGACGATGTAACTGCTTCTGATAATAATATCCGCAATAGTGACACGCAACTAATGAATAATCCTTCGTGTTGCCATGCGAATGCAGCTGCAGTTGCAGCCCTCGAGGCTAAGGTAGAACGGTTAACAGCGAGAATACGGGCATTGGAGCAAACCAATGCCTTATCATTAAAACATACAGATATTGCATTCTAGATATTTGAAAGTAATAATGAAAATATGATAACATAAGTAACTTCTAAAATCTTCTTTATTCTTTCCTTACCACATATATGTTGCCCTATACATACGCATTGAACAGACACTAGGTAGATAGATAGATAAATAGATAGATGCCTGCTCTGTCATCGTTTGGATGTTGAGTGACGTGTGAGTCACAATGGACTGAAAAAAAAACTGAAACCCTTTCAAGATTTTATCAGGGCCTTCAAGTACACAGAGGATTTTCAAGTACACGGCAGAAAATATTGACAATTGAACCATCAAGGTACATGAGTAGTGATGAGGCGACGTATAACCCAGTGTCATGGCAACGGCAAGCCAAACCTGAAAGTAAGCTCGAGTACTGGAAGGAAGAGTTGAGTGAGCTCACCCCTCTGGAGATGGTATTGGACAATGTTAGTGTAAACTAATATTAATGTTATTACAACGATATGTTATTATATATGACTATGTATATATATACTAGATAGTGATATATATGTTTAGTTGTACACATAGCAACAGTTGCGTTGAGAGCTTGCTCACGTGGGAACTGTAGCGAAGCGCTAGCTTGCTCTCGTCAGTCTGTCATGATAATTTAATGAATTTTATTAATTCTCATTAACAGACAAAGAGCGTCCCCCATTTTTGACGAACCAGTTATTGTTGGTTAGCATATGCAAAAGCTTTTAGTTGTTTATTATATCTTATATCATCTATAAAAGCCTAGCCATGTGGTCACAATACCTTCAGTGCTGTATTAAAAACATATCAACACAAGGCGCCTTTACATTCGAGATCTTGCTAAGTAATTGACTGACCTGTCTAATAATTTGATTGCTTAGTTGTGTTACTAAATTCGGAAAGTGTTAAAGTCTTATTTATAATTATCAGAAAGAGTTTTATATTATTTATATTTTTTATTATTGGGTAGCGTGCAAAGCTTTTAGTTCCTTGTTTATAAAAGCTTAGCCAGATCACAACAGAGATAAACATACAAGAGAAAACATCAAGACATACTTCAGCATGATAAAGAAGAATGAATGCATTATTGAAGATAATCTTTGCTTGAAATATCATATTTACTATATTGTTTATGCATTTTTGTCAAATTAACGGGTTTTCACAAATAATCTATTAACTATTAAGCACTTTTTTGGTCCATTTAATAGTTAATAGATCTATCTATTAAGTATTAACTATTAAAAAAAGGTTGAGTTTCGAAAGTGCTATTAACTATTAACTATTAACTATTAAATTTTACTTTCTTAAAAAATCACAAACGAGCACCCTTGGACATACTCTATAAGTCCAACTACTCAAACATATAGCAAACATAGTCATATTATGAATAAGAACTTATTCAAAGATAGGACATCACATGACACTGGGGATGAAGACACATATACGAGCCAAATCATCTTCAACTTATTTATCGCAAAGGTTTACCTTTGGCAGATTCTATAAAAGATTTCATTTTTGGCATGGCTTGATATAAATGACATGCACAATGATAACCAGCATAATGTCTCGACCGGTTCGGCTCACGCTTATCCACCACTGACAGCCCAACTCGCCATGAACCAATGTTTTTGTCATATTCATACGAGTGTAGCACAGAACCAGTACGAACACTGACAGTGGAGTCATCTTTTAGGACACCAGATGCTAAGAAAGACAATTGGCATATCCATGTAGCAATGACGGAAGTGTCGTTAAAATATGAAATGTGCATTCTATCGCAATAATCTTCAGCGCTGATGTGACGAACTTTTCCAACAGGGCAACGTGGTCGTGGTGCTATTGAGGTTTCTAAAGAGCCAGTATTATCTAGTATGGATACCCCTAAGCATATCTGCAAACCCCCTACCCAATCTGCAGCTATGATATCTTCACCGCGCAACTTGGCCTCAATTTTAGCAACAACAATTCTATCTGAATCACAATAGCAACTGAGTAGTTCGACTTGAGCAAAAGGCCCTAGTGTGGTAGGTAAAAAAGAAAAGTCACCGCATGGCTTATATTTCATGCCAAATATTTGCCTATAACGATGTGTATAATCCACCAGCATATTTTGAGTTTCTCCTAGCATATATTTGAGTTTTAACATGTTGACACTTGATATGAATGTAGGTCTTGATTCGAATATGTTGTTCAATATGTTATATATTTTCCAAAGCTTATGAATATGAGCTTCTGGAACTATTTGCTTCCGAGAGGGATATACATAGATTGCTTCATCAGACATTCCGAGGCGCTCAACATAGCACCACAAACGTCCGAAGTATTCGTTCGTCGGAAACCATCCATTTTTGACATCTTCATAGATTTGAATGGCAACATGGATTTCTCTGTTCATTCCCCTTGAATTCGAGAAACTCTCCAAATTCGCAAAATCAATACCATGACACAACATAGCTGATTCCCAAACATCATCAATATCCAAAGGATCACTACTTTCATATGGTACCGCTGGAGTTAAATAAGATGGTGGAGACGCTATGAGTTTAAGCATTTTATTCATTCTGTGTCCAATCTCATCACGAAATAGCGAATATATATCTAAAGGATCTGGGTTTTGTGATGTGCAGACATTGAGACAGATACATCCCTCATATGCTTGTTGCATGATTGTATGGAGATTTAATACCACTGGACGTGTGTGGATATCGTAATTATAAATATCATCACCGGGAAAATTATCTTGACACATACTACATAAATCCATCCATACAAAACGCTGCCCCATTTCTGCAATGCTCGTGATGACATCACTTCCCAGTTTATCCGGGTCCGTTGAGTGCATATGACTAATAAAGCTGAACCTAGCTCTTGAGCAATCGGCTAGACCCACACTTCGAACTTTCGCAACACTACTCCAGCAACATATCATTTCTTGTAACGATATAGGACCGGGTAATTCCCCTTTGGCAACATGAGGCTTTCTCAACTCGAGCACTTCGCTCAAGTCCGAAGCTTTAAAGAGGTAGATGAAGTTCGGATCAAAACTGCGATAGAATCTTTTGATGCTGGTAATGATCATAGACATATCATCTTTTGCTTTTTTCATGACAGATATATAAAGATCTCAGGTTTAACGCATATAAACGACTTCTTCGGATGTCTGCTTTGGTTTTTCTACGCCACTACATGAAACAGATTGATTCGTTGACGATTTGTATAGTTCTCAAATTTGTGCAGGTCTCACTCACAACATATAACATATGTTTATAACAGATGTATGTATATATAAGCATAGAACAGACACTAGATAGATAGATAAATAGATACATGCCTGCTTGCTCTGTCATCGTTTGGATGTTGGGTGAGGGGTGACTGACAATGAATGGACTAAAAAAAAAAAAACTGAAATCTGGAATCCTTTCAAGATATTATCAGGGCCCTCAACCCTCAAGCACACATTTTTCACTTGCCTTGCTGACCAGCATACCTACCACAATCGAACCATCAAAGTAAATCTGTTCGGTGGTACAATGAGTAGTGATGAGGCGACGTATAACCCAGTGTCATGGCAGCGGCAAGCCAAACCTGAAAGTAAGCTCGAGTACTGGAAGGAGGAGTTGAGCGAGCTCACCCCTCTGGAGATGGTGCTAGACAAAGAGCGTCCCCCATTTTTGACGAATGCCAATAAACCAGTTGAAGTTGCATTAAATAATGCAACTATGGGTAAATTGAAAGAAATTTGCAATTCCTTATCCTGTGATGTTCCAAGTGGGTTGTTAACGGTCTTTGCCACGGCTTTATGTCGACACACAACGCAAGCTCAAGTTATTATTGGATATAACGATTTACCTATCGTCATTGATTATACAATAGATATGGCCTTTGAAGATATGGTAAAAGTTGTTCAAAACAAAATTAAGAATGCATTGCGGAATCAGCTACCCTTCGAAGACATTCTGACAGCATTGGAATTGAATCCAGACACTCGCCGCAATCCACTCTTTCAAAGTGTTTTTGAGTTCAGAGAAACACCGATGACTGAGATTTCTACTTCCACTGATCATAAATTTGAATTTAAATTGTCTTTGGAAGGCATGTCAGAGTCGAGTGAGCTGAAAGGTTCTGTTCTGTACTCCACTGATTTGTTTGAGGAAGCCACTGCGAATAGATTTGCTGCTCACTTCGAAGTGTTAATGAAAAATGTTGTCGATAAACCTTATCAGAAAATGGATTCGTTTAATATGTTAAGTGAGAATGAGATTCAAGAGTTGACTGAATGGAACACCACTGATACTGATTTTGGACCTTTTAAGCGCATCGAAACATTGTTTGAAGCTATGGTAGAGTCCTATCCGCATAATGAGGCACTGAGACTAGATGGACAATCAATGACGTATCTCGAACTAAATGAGGCTGCTACGAAAATTGCATTTCAATTAACTTCAATTGGTATGGAATCCTATGCGAGTGTTGGTCTCATTCTAGAACGTTCTTTCGACATGTTCATAGCCATCTTGGGTGTCCTGAAGGCTGGTGGAACGATAGTGCCCGTCGACATTGCACACACGCCAATGGATAGAATTGAGTATATGTTTGAAGACAGCCAAGTAAGCTTTGTGATCATCCATGATACCTTTGAAGTGCAGTTAGAAGATATTTGTGATAAGTTTCCTTTGCTAAAGTGGTCCGAAATCAGAGAAGTTGAAGGTGCAGATTGGTTAAATTTTCAGAAGAAAGTTGAGCTGGAGACTGACCATGATGCTATTTTCGGTATTTACTATACTTCTGGTACCACTGGAAGACCTAAAGGGGTAATGAATATGCATCGGAATGTGTTTAATTTGGCGAAAGCGTTTAGTAAGTACTCTGATGTGCAACCGACGGATCGTATCTTGCAATTTGCTTCGTTTTCCTTTATTCAGTCTCTGCGACAAATATGGCCAACGATCTTGTCAGGTGCCTGTTTAGTCTTATGTCGGAATCCACTTACATTTGGCGATGTTATTAACCAAGAAAGGGTAACAAAGCTTGTGATCACAGCATCTGCTTTAGGTATGTTGAATCCACGGAGTCATCCCTCCTTAGTGGGCATTCAATTGGGAGGAGAAGCCGTTCCCATGAAGCTTGCTAAGGCATGGACACCACAAGTAAGATTTATGGTTGGGTTGGGACCGACAGAGCTTACTGCACATGCTTTGTGTCATCCGAATATCACCACAACGATGTCTATCGGAACCCCACACGACAATGTTCGTGTGTACATTTTAAATGCGAGCATGCAAATTCAACCAATGGGGTGTGTGGGCGAATTATGCTTAGCGGGGGAAAATGTTGCTAGAGGGTATTTAAACATGCCTGATGTGACTGCAGAGAAGTTTATTCAAAACCCTTTTATCTCTAAAAAAGAAACGTTGTATAAAACCGGTGATCTTGCCATGAGGTGGTCTGACGGAAATATTCGATTTATTGGTCGTAGAGATGATCAAGTTAAAATTCATGGCTATCGAATTGAATTAAGTGAAATTCAAAGAGCTATAGAAGGTGCTGAAGGAGTTGAGAAAGCTGCTGTTTTAGTCAAGAATGAGCAAATTGCTGCTTATGTGACGCCGAATACTTTGGTCGAGGCTGATTTGAGAGATTATTTGGGAAGTAAGTTGCCGTCCTATATGGTTCCGTCGCATATCGTTCGCTTAGAGCGGTTTCCACTGAATAAGAATGGTAAATTAGACCGTGCTGCTTTGCCAGATCCAATGACAATAGCTCTGGAAATGGATGATAAGGAAAGAAAAAAAGTTGCTTCCCATATGGAGTCTATTACGTCAGCAGCCTTTCGAATCATTTTGAATATTGATCCGAACCGGATGATTTATGCAAATGACAGTTTTTTTGATCTTGGCGGATCTTCTTTAACAGTTGCCATGTTAGCAAGACATTTATCGGAGTCTACGAAAACGGATATATCGATCATTAACATATTTGATTTAAAGACCGTTGAAGAAATTGCGAAGTTTATGGAAAAGGAGTTAAAAAAGAAATCTTCGGGTAATGCTAGTTATTGGCAGAATGCACCGGATGTTGATATTAACTTTATCGCCGACGAAATGGATAAACCTATGAATGGATTTGTTTATAGTTTTTTACAATGTTTGGCCGTTATGGTAATTGTTTTTATTCAAATATCTCCAGCTCTAGCCTGCATATTAGCATTCCGCGAAGTAGTGTACACTCGAGCGGAGCCGATTTGGCAATACATGATTGTTTTGCCTTTCGTCTTATTTGGTGGTGCGATTTTCCAGTTGTTTCTGACATTTATTGTAAAATGGGTCTGCATTGGACGATTAAAACCTGGTGTACATAATATGTATACGTGCACTTTCTTGAGGTGGTGGTTAAATCGAAAGTTGATGGCAAGTCCGACCTTTTGGTTATGGATTTTTAATGAAACTCCTTTCTACCCTATGTGGTTTCGTCTTCTTGGTGCAACCATTGGAAGTTCTGCTCATATGGATATGTGCGAAATTGATGAACCAGATTTAGTCACTATTGGAAATAATTTTATCGGGCAATACGAGAGTGGTATTAGTTCAAGTGAGATTATTGAAAGGAAATTGGTTTTAAGAAGAGTGGTAATTGGCGACGATGTGTTTATTGGGAAAAGGGCATTTGTTTTACCCGGTTCTAATATCCCATCAAATGTTGAGTTATGTGGATCATCTTCTGTTGATAGCACGTCGGAAATTAAATCTGCTGAGAGGTGGTCTGGGTTTCCGGCAAAGCATGATGGGGTCAGATCTGCTGATCAAAGTAGTTTGTTGCCAGCATTCTTTCATGAGACATCTTATTATTTTTTGCAGCTTGTGAATATTTATGCACTCCTATTTTTGCTTCAATGGCCATTTATCGCATTAGCACAATCTGGCATTTGGGTATATGAAAATATGGGTTTTGAGTTTGTTCCTGGTTATATTGGAATGTTCGGTCCTGTCACTGTCACGGCCGCTTATCTGGCGTTAATATTCATTGTGAAATGGCTTTTAATTGGTTTTGTTACACCTGGTGTGTTATACTCTGGCCGATTTTTCTTTTTGCGCAGATGGATTTTAGACCGTTTACTATCTAATCCAATTTATGTTTATTTACAACCGACCGTTCTTAGCTACTGTAGCACTGGGCCATCGTTTTATCGTATGCTGGGTGTTCGAATCGGCGAAGAAACATGGATGGCTCCTCCTGTTTTTGACTCTGGATTGGATTTGGTTCGATTTGGCAATCATCCACATATGGGACAACAGAATGTCTTTTTTACTGCCCTCGTGAGCAGTGAAGGTGTCAGATACCTGGATATAATGATTGGCAACAACGTGACGTTAGGACAAAGAAGTATGATTAGTCCTGGTGTGACGCTTGGTAGTAATACGACCATAGGTGCCTGTACCTTTATGCCTGTGAATTTTAAACTTAAAGATAACCAAACTGCATGCGGTTCACCGATGATCACTTTCGAAACTACGGCAGATGATGCAACCATTGGCAACCAGTTACAAAAAGTTGTGAATATGGAATTGAGAAAATCGCTTCATGGTGGTCCAAGTTTTCGCGGTAGTGCGCGAAGATCCCGTTATTCTTCGAGAGCTTTTTCTAGTGATCGGCAACCGAGTGTACTCTCTGATGGCCGACAACTGAGTGTTGGTACTGGTCGGGGATCGAGCTTTAGGAATTCTAATGCTAGTATGCTAAGTTCTGGGGGAGGCTCTTCATTGCCAAAGCAATACCAACGCTCTAGTCTTTTTAGCCAAACTGATCCTAAAGGAAACAACCGGCCTAAAGTTGACCAAGGGTGGGGTAGTTGGTTTTGTGTTACTTCATTTTATCACTTTTTTTCACCAGTTGTGCTACTAACGAAATTATTTCTTCCGTTACTGCTGTGGTTGGGATATACGACTATTTTTGAAATTCTCATACTGATATTCGGACTGGAGGATATTGGTGATGGTGATTCGGCTTTGGCATTAATATATGTGATTCCTCTAGTTTATGCGATTGGCTCTACATGGTTGTTGTTATGGCTCTATGTAATGCGTAAGTTACAATTGCTAAATTTCAGAAGCGGTATTATGGATTACTGGTCTATCGGGTTCTATCACTGGTATATATTTACTGATATTTTGTTTGGCTGGATACAGATGATCATGAGCCCCATGGCGGGAACTGGCATCTATATTTCATTTTTTCGGTTAATGGGTGCGTCTTTAGGTGATGATGTGTACATCGACATTCCTGGCGGTCTCAGAGAAGTTAATAATATCATAATGGAGGACGGGGCTGTCTTGCTGACTCGATTTATATACGCCCACTATATTGATCATGGGAAACTACAATTCGCTCCTGTGATTATTGGTGCTGATGCTGTAATCAATAAAGATTGTATGGTTATGCCTCTTACAACATATGAAGATAATGTATCTATTCGTGCGTACTCTTCAACTATTAAAGGACAAGTATTTGGGGCAAATAAAGTTTTCCAAGGACACCCCGCCAGTAAAACATTCGATGTCCTTGACCAACCTCAGTCTCGACCAAGCATGTTAACAACCATTCAAGAAGAATCGACTATTGCGGAGTCGTTTGTTGAAAAGCGGAGGTCATCCTTCGGAATTACTAAATAATTGAGAGGATGTTGGTAGTTGGTATTTTTTAAAGTTATTTTTTATAATGACTATGTATGGTTCGTTAACTTGTAATCGAATTACATATGGTTATAATACTGCTTATTATGATAACTCACCGTTATCATAAGTACACTTTGTTGGAACTACTACTAATAATAGCTGAAAAAAATAGTAACGACAACATGCGTATGTTGTGCTCCAATGCTCTCATCCGGTAATGGATGTGGCAAGGGTAGCTTTAAACTTACAAGCTCTGAACACGTACTAATTACCAAAATTTTAGCCAACTACTGCATGTTGTGTACAAAAATTATTACTATCATTATTATTATATCATCCATACATCTCATCGTCATGATGCTTTTCAAACAACATATATATCACAATGTTTGGCATTTCACTTTTACGCATTATTACCACTTAAAGTTACTATAGTACTGCTCTTTACAAACCTCATCCATTGCTGTCGAAATAATTTTCTAGTTTCCAAGTGAAGACAACCTTGTAACTCTTCAAACAAGAACAACGGATCTTCCTTTAATTTTTTTGCCAGTCGACTGACGGAATAAATTCTACACTTCGCAAGTTTTAAAAGCAATTGAGTTCCCGATTTAGTCGCCTTAAGTCCAGTTATAGTGCTTGCTGAAAGTTTCAGATTGTTCTTTGTGAATACACCTCTAAGGGTGGGTTCATCAAGCACCTTCCCTTCCAGCAATAACCGAGCAAACCATCTAACTGCTTCATCCTGTTTACGGAATCCCGGTAAAGTTCCCAATTCTGCTGCTAATCCATTTTCTACATCAGATGTCGTACCATAACATTTTGACCTTTCAATTGCTTCTGTTAACGCCATACGAACTGGAGTAAGCTCCCAATTATGAACACCATAAATGGGAATCACATAGCACGTAATTTCGTCGCGTGCTTGATTATAGTACGGAGTTGGCGTTGGTAGCATCTCAGAAAATTTCAACAAGGGGGAATCCTTGGTCAGCTCTGGAAGCCACGAGGCCTCAATAGCAGTCACAGAAGTCATATAAGTCACATTTCCAGCTTCATTTTCAACGAGGGCTCCATAGATAACATATTCAGGTAGTTCAGCAGATGGGTCCTTTCTATACAGACAAGATTCGGGGTGTATATATAAAGGCTTAGAAACATCTGAGTTGCAACTAAAGTAGGCAGTTAATCGCTGCTTCCTAGAACCAGTACTAATCACGCCTGCTTTCACACGCCTAGCGACACGATCCGGCATCCCAGTGACCATTAGCTATAGGGAATAGGTGGTATTAAGAACTTTTACACCGAAATCAATAGCGATATCTTACCTGTCTCAAAGCCATATCAAGGTCTCTATCTGGGGGGGTCAAGGTATTCATATCATAAACTGTCCTGTCAAAAGATGTATATCCAAAAATTTGCTCGCATAAGGCACAAAGTTGAAGCGAAAGTGAAAAACACCTCTCAAGTGTAGGTTGGTGTAAAGAGTGCTTGACACAGAACCGAACCAAATCCCGATTCTGAGTATTATCAGATTTTGTCTTCTTCAAATAGGATTTTCCCTGCGTTCGAATGTGAAGGTAAGCACCGAATCCCCTCAGACCAGCCAACGCATCACTGCTTTGGTGGGTAGATAATGGGGTGGTATCTTGTGCATTTTGGCTTTGGTCACTACTCGAATCAGAGTCAGAGTCTTGCCGAACAGTACTTCTGTCTGGCAATAAAGGTGACCTTTCTGTCAAAACAGCAACCAATGCGCATAATAGATTGGGTGGTAAAGCTGCAGAGCGAAAGCCAACAACAATAATTTTTGCGAATCGGGCACCAATTGGAAATTTAGCAATGAATCTACCTAATTCCGTTACAGTCAAAATGGTCCTGCCTCGGGGCGGGTTTATTTCTTGAGGTATAGTCAACGCAGCGATATTAGTCAACGTAGATATAGCAGAGTTAATCGCTAGCTGGTTTGGTGGAGTAGGGAAAGGAAAGCTATCTAAATTATCGATTCCCAGAACTCTCATTTGAAGTAGTAAATCTTCAAGAGGTGTTTTTAAAATTTCAGGTGCCTGAAACTCTTTCATGTGCTGGTCATAGAAAGCAGAGCTATATGAAGTATAAGTCAGAAATCGCATAATTAATAACCAAATCTAGACAAACCTAAACAGGCGATAACAGTGCCCTGGTCCTGTTCGACCGGCACGACCCATACGCTGATCCGCAGATGCCTTCGAAATCCATCTCACTTCGTATTTACTGATACCTGAGGCGGAATTTGTAACCTTTTCCTTGAACCGGCCGCAATCCACAACGTACTTCACTCCTGGAATTGTTATCGAGGTCTCAGCAACGTTAGTTGCAACTACAATTAGACGAGATCCCGAAGGAGGAGGTTCAAACACTCGGGCCTGTTGTTCTGAAGACAGCATTGCAAACAGAGGAAGCACCAACGCATTAGTTGGTCCAGCATCTTCCTCCTCTTTCACATTTTCAATGACGTTATCTTCTAAGGGACTTTGTGCATTGTCAACTGGTGTGCTTGATGGGGTGTCTTTGTGCGAAGGAACATCAACAACAGATCGTATTCCTCCACCAAGAAGTAGTTGTTTCAGCAAATCATTCCGATCACAACTAGCTGTTTGCTGCTCTGGTAATGGAGACTCGTCAACTGCCGAAGAAGCTGTTTGTGGGTCTTTAGATTTATCTGTCGCTGGACTCTCTTCCTCATCCTCACTAGTAAAATCATCGGAATCCGCATCGACAGTGTCGTATGATTCAATACTATCTTCTTCCCCAAACCCGTTGTCGCCAGTTTGTTTTTCACCGTTGATATCACCAGAGCGTTCATAATTTTCCATTTCATCGCCGTCACCCCATAGCCCAGGCGGTTCATTCATTTCTGTAGCATTAAGCTCTTTCTCAGTCTCAGCTATAGAATTTAGATCTTTCATACTTCTATTTCTGCGATTAAAATATCGCCGCAACTTATTCGATAGCTGCAATACCTCACGTTTTCCTGTGAGAAATACTAATATCCCACCATCAGGAAGTCTTTTATGAATTTGGATTACTTTTTTGTACACCAATTTCATGTAGTTGTTAAGTTCTGTTCTCTTTGAAAAATGGGCCGTAACTGGATACTGCCTGGCTTCAACCTATCAAGACAAACAAAAGCACAATCAAAATTTCAAATAGAAAAAATGTTTGCAATAACCTTTATCACTGGTGGGAAAGGGGTCGGATGAGGGAAAAGACGTGTATTCAAAAAGTCATTAATGCGTAAAGTTGCAGACATGATAACAAGTTTCAAAGGCTTGATTGGCAAAAGATAATTCTGAATAGCACAGTAATACATTAACATTCAAAACTTAAATCAGAATACAAAATGATAATCACCAATCTCTCAATCTCAGGTAATGTCGCGTAGACAGCCGCTTCCTCCTTGGCCTGCTCCCGCCGTAAGATAAGAGCCCTGTACGTCAGAGAATGCTTAGAGCACACCTTTTGAAAAGAAATACTAAACAATTGAATTATTCCTAACCTACTAAGAAGTCCCAAAAGAATATCGGTGTTGACATTTCTTTCATGGGCTTCATCTAAGATAACAACGCTGTACTTGCGGAGCAGAAAGTCGGAAGTGATTTCGCGTAGAAGAATTCCATCTGTCATAAACTTAATGCATGTGTCTGAAGTTATTGTACTAGCATCATATCGGACCTGATAACCGACCAGCTGTTTCAAAGCTGATACTTTGATTTTTCTTTTCTTCTTTTTCTTCTTTTTCTCGAAATCTTCTGTCTCCATCTCTGCAGCGGGTGCCTGATCTGCCTCGAGCGGGCAATTCATCTCCGTGGCAACTCGCAAAGCGGTACTTCTAGCAGCTACGCGACGAGGTTGCGTAATACCAATCATCCCACCCTCGTTAGAGCAATAACCTGCCTCATATAAGAATTGAGGTACCTGTGTACTTTTACCAGACCCCGTTTCACCACAGAGAATGATGGCATCATTTGCCCCAATGGCCTCCACAATTTCCTGCTCCATCCCACACACTGGAAGTTGCATTCGCGCGGCCTGAATGGCGTTGTCCCTAGTGACGAAATAAGGATTTTTGTTTTCGGAGGTAGACGGAGTAACTGAATTTTTAGTAGCTTGAAGATTCGGTTCAGAGCTCATTTCTAGCAGCTTGTCCATCTCGTTCTTCTCTGATCCCGGTACGTATGGACCACGACCATTCGCAAAATCAGCTGAATAATCACAACTCCTATACTCTTCTTTTGAAACAACTCGACTTGCGTTCTCAGCATCGGCTTTGGATTTCACTTCCTTAAATTGTGCCAACAAACTCTTTCCTAAACTAAGCCCACTGCTACCGGTGCTTACAGGATCTGAATTCGACTCATCCTTCAGGCTTGCCGGAGTGAACGAGTTGTATTTATGCCCCTCTTCCATAACACCGTTCCCACTAGTCGCAGCACTATCAGTAGTAAGCAATGCCGGAATACAATCTGCAACTGGAGTGGTGTCAGAACGGCGGGCTTTCTTCGACATGTGAGTACTTTTACTTGTATAATCATCTTCGTCGGAGGATTCTGCCTTCTGGCTATGCAGATAAGGCACTAAGAGTTCCCTCTCTTCATCAGTAAGCGATAGTCCGGCCTTATGTCTTTTAATAATCATCTGGATTCGCCATTTCTGAGTCTTTTTCTGTCCTTGATCTCTCGCGCTGACCATGAGCTGCAAATGGCTTCCTGTGAGTTTATGCTTCTCCAATTCACTCAGGTATATTGAGCGCTTTGCCTCACTTTCCTTCCGTTTCTATTTCAAATATAGATTATGATATACATTATTAAGTATAATGAAGTAACATTACCCTCAATTGCTCCAGTTTCCGCTTCTGGCTTTTGCTTAGGACAGGTTCCTTGACTTCAGGTTGTGCCTTCTCACCTTTCTTTTTCTTGTTGCTGCCGATAAGAAGACCCTCTGAGCCGATTTGCTATATATTTTCCATAACAGAAATATGATGAGGACTAAGGTTTAGAAGTATAGGATAGATATAATGAGGGCTCCACTTACCGCTCTGAGCTCCGGACTTAATAGATCATTTTCATCTTTACTTTCACCCTCAGGATCTCCATCTTCTTGGATAACATCCATTTCTATATCTGAATATGACCAAGAAGTTTTTCTATCTATTCGTTAATTGTAATTTATTGACAGCTATTTCCAATTATTGACTCTCACTCATAAGGGAGGAGCGATGGATGATCAGCCTGAATGGTTGGCGATGAGTCCAAAAAAAGGGGGACAAAAAAGGAAGCCTCTCGCAGTGCATGCAAATATTTATGGTTAGTAGTTCTTTTTCTATTATATCACAGGTTAATCAGGTATATTATTATAGCTCCTCTATAGAGTATACATATAGAATAGCTCCGCGGAAGAACTGTGCAGAGTTAAATCTCATATCATCTGATCTGATCTGACCTGTTGGGATGATTCAAAGCTTGTTTATTCTTTCGGCGAGTGGGTAAGACACAGCATTCAGTGCATTCCTAGTATCCCTGCAAGAGCCATAATAACACTTCGTGTTTTATTTCAGGGAAGTATTGATTGAGAAGCACTATAGAGCCATTACTCCTCGTTCCGTGTGTGATTTCTTTTGGAGCGAAGTGTCCTCCTTGGAGTCTCGACTGGTGAGCTAGCTCAATTGAACCCTTAGTTAGTGCGTGCTTAGATTAGATGCATATTGTGTAACCACTACTATAGGACATGCCTCCCGTGGTGATAGTAGAGAAGTATTATGTCTTTTCGGTGTTCCGAGGAGACTTATGGCTGATAGCAAGTGTTACAGTGGAGACATCTTCGCTGCTGGTAAAAAGAACTTGATATATAATATAGAATTTGCGATATTTACATATAACTGCTGTATACATATGTAACTGCTGTATTTTCCTTATTTAACTGTGCTGAATGCATGCTATTAGATATTCGAATTTTTGCATCGGGTGGCAGATATCGTTATGGACTATTTTGGGGAATTAGATGAAGGAGCTGTCAAGGATAATTTTTCAACGGTCTATCAGTTATTAGAGGTGCATGCTGATTTATCTATGATATATATATGTATATTGATATATAAGCGTGTGATATATCCAATATGCTTATTAGGAAATGATGGACAATGGCTACCCGTTAACTACTGAGCCTAACGCTTTGAAGTCTATGATTGAACCGCCTTCGATGATTGCACGGTTGACTGCCGCCACTACTGGGAAGTCTGCTGTGTCAGATGTTCTACCTACAGGAACGATTTCTAATATGCCATGGCGGAAAACAGACGTGAAGTACTCTCAGAATGAAATCTATATCGACATCATTGAAGAAGTAGATGCTATTATTGACCGAAATGGACAAATCGTGTCTTCGGAAGTGTCTGGGTCGCTTGTTGGGAACTGCCGGCTGAGTGGGGTGCCTGATTTGGAACTTACCTTTGTTGACCCCAGTGTTGTCGACGACTGCTCGTTCCACCCTTGCGTTCGGTAAGTATAACGCTCATGATAACTTAAGATCTTCAATAGTGTCTTTAATTTCTTTTCCTTAATAATTTCTTAATAGGTATAATCGATTTGAGAGGGATCGTGTTGTGTCTTTTATTCCTCCGGATGGCCATTTCGAGCTGATGAAATACAGGCCACACAATTCTAGTCGAGCAATTGTTCCTCCCATTTTCTGTCAGGTATAGACTGTATATATGTAATGGTTATATAAATGTGTAACTTATGTTCCTGATAACTTACCTATAGCCTCAAATCTCTATGGAGAATAAAGGAACTGCACCAGATCATGTGTCTGTCACTATCGGAGTTCGCCAAGATACCTCCCTGGTAATTCCAAATAAAACCATAGGGTCATCTTTATCGGTATTAAGCATATATTTCAATATTTGATATGGTGTCCTTTATATCTTTAACGATATGGGTGTAAATACCGATTGAATGTAGGTTGAAGATGTTGTTGTACGCATTCCATTCTCGAAGTCAGTAAAAACAGCGGATCTGAAGGCCTCTGTAGGCACAGTGCTTTATGACGAAGCGACAAAGGTTATATCGTGTAGCTTTATTCTAATATCGGTTTTGCCTGATATTCTTACACAATTCAGGTTGCAAAGTGGACTGTTGGAAAATTTGGACAAGACAGTCGACCACAGTTGTCTGGAGAGGTGTACCGGCATCCTGCTGTATCTGTATCTAGTGGTGAAAAAGGCATGACAAAATCTGGTTAGTTTTTATATACCAGTATAGACTTAAAGCTAATCTTAGAATGTATTATTCTTATAGGCTCTAACGAAAGTTTGTCGTCGGAAGCATCTTGTGTTCTTCCTATAGAAATACAATGGAAAATGCCGACTGCTTCCGTTTCCGGCCTTGCTATTAGTTCATTACAGTTACACAACGAGTCTTATAAGCCTTACAAAGGTATGAGAACGATGTCACAGGCTGGTAAATTTATTGTCAGATGCACTTCATAAAAACTTTTTTACTTTAATTGTAATAATGCCAAGACGATAAGACTATTTTAAAGTATATATTAATTTTAATAGCAGTGCGGTATCATTTTTATTTTTTCTTATTATTTTATTCTATTATTGAATAGTAGTAGGTATCCCGTAGCCTCGCCCCACCTGCCCAATAATAGAGTTGTATTAATAATTAAGATGAGGACATGTTCTAGGTTCTAGTAGTAGTGGTGGTGGTAGTAGTAGATGCTACTAGTAGTACTTTTTTTTTGTAGTAGTAATAGCCAGCGCATCGTAACTTCATATTTAATTTTAACAATTCAATATTACTGATTAATGAATGTATAATACGATCTCTCGTGTCCTTTCTCACCCACCTAGGTGGACTAAACAGTCAAAAAATGGAAGCACGCCGTACTATCATAGGAGTACTACTGATGTTATTACATCACACCAGACTACAGTAATAATAGTATGGAAACATTGACAGCTATCGCTGAGCACCAAGTAGCGGCCAAAAATAATCAGTATACATATATATATAATGTCTGTATAATTAATTTTCATCCTTTATCATATAATTATTCTATTGTAATATCCTTTAAATTATTTTAGCGTCGAAGTATTAACCGATCTTGTTTCGACGAACGACTTCACGGATCGCAGTCAGGCACGCTGCAGAATCTATCACATCAATTCTATTCGTACTAACAGAAGCAAGCCCGAGATCACTAAACATTCCTCGGTGTGCTTCAGATACAGATGTCGAACCTTTATATAGAAGCTCTATTGCACACAAGACACACCATACATAGCAGAAGTGCTCACCACTCGTTCGCGCTTGCCCATTCACATACTCGATAAATTGTGCCCCATGCCATACTTCCCCTGAATCAGAGAGAAGAGCAGAAAAGGGTTTGTAATTCAGAGCATGCGACAAAGACTGTAACCACTCCCTCAAAAGAGCATCTAAGAACTCTTGCATATCAATAGACTTCCTCGATGCAGAGCTGCAGAAGGGATCATACCTCTCCACACTTCCGTCGTCCCATATGATCAGCAGTACAGAGTGGATACCGTCTCCATGCACATCGTCGGCATTTAATTTGATGCGATTCACATCGATAATGTGCATTGTTCCAGGTCGGAATTGTTTCAGACATGCTGTACTACCCTTTAAGGTCACAGCACCGTCATATCGTCGGGTTGCCTCTGCAGCCGCTCCCAGAGATCTTCGCCTCCGCTTGTTGGATCCACTAGGATATACCTGGATCTCTACTGTTGCCATGGGAAAAAAGATCAAACCTGGTTTTATTGTAGCATATTGGGACAAGAAGATCTCTGCAACCTGTCTCTTATTCACTGTGTTACTATTATATTGACTGAAAGTTTGGAGTGCAGACTTCATCGACAGATCAGCTAGTATGATGGCTATAATATGATGGAATTGAATGATCCCATTGGTCAATACACAGTATCTATTTTGTATTCTTAGAACTTTGTCTGTCTATCTTCTCCTCTCGGAGTCTATCCATCTTGTCACTTGGCATCGCATCCGAGCAGTGTGTACGTGTACGGTCTATCTGTGCGGTTTTTGAATTGAGGGCTACAGACTATCACATAGTATTTCCTGCGCAGCCCATTTATTCATCATTAAGTAGCAATTGGGTTAGCTATTGAGAAAATGAGCTCTGAGGAAGGCAGTGCTATACAGGTTGGGGCTAGCATGCTGTTCTGTGGCCTTGTTCCCATGTCGTGTCACGTCAAGTCATGTCATATCCGTTTGAATTTCATTGCAGATGATTTCTACCTATGATCTGGCGGTAATAGCAGGAGGTATTCTTATTGGCTCAGGACTCTTATTTGAATTGATATATCAGGCATATACCTATATCGATATATATATATATAATCTGATCTAATCAAATCAAATCTACTGCTTAGACTGCTGGGAAGCGATCCGGCCGTGTGTTCACTGCGGGGAATGCATGGTTCATATTTAGCGGAGTTATTCATGTATGTACTTTTTTTCTTGTAAGAACAACATCTACGCTGCTATGTCTTATCATCTCCTCTCTGTCTGTCTGTCTGTCTTGTGCTTCCTCCTGGCGTGTATCTTCGATAGTGCTGGATTGAGTACACGGTTGTCTTTCATCGAGGCCATTCTCTTATTCAGAACCCCATCGACTACTATGCCTCCGTTGATTTTCGATACAGAAACAATAACGGGAATATTGATTCCGGCACAGCAGCCGTCGAAGCTATTACTGCTTTAGTCGTAGGACCCATGTGTTTCTTGGTGGTAGCAGCAGCTGTGCACGACCTGCCCTGGAGGTGGCCCTTGCAGTTAGTTCTCTGCACGATGCAACTCTATGCGCTAGCATGGCTAGTACTTCAACCGATGTTCTCGGTAGAGGGGTGGAAATCACACTTTGGCTCTGATGAGGTAAGATACCTTCATAGAGTACACGTATGCATATTAATGGTACGATTACATCTTATTGCGCTGTTTCACACCATAGACTTTATTTTGGGGCGTTGTCGTTGGAGGTGCCTTTCCATGGATGATTTGCACGCCTGTTTTGTGGTTGCTGGCCTGGAAGGAAATTGTGAATAAAATGAAGTAAAATGAATACATTTGGTTGCGGTTATATAGTAGTCAGCCTTCATCCTTGGCGATAGGCGATGTAGCTAATGGACGACGGACAACCCCTATAAGGAATCAAAAATGTCACCTTGTAGGGCTAGCACGTATAAATTGTATTGAGCTAATGTTATTTTTATATTGATGATATTAGTTGGATGTTAAAATGATATTTCTTACTTTGTTGAAGTTTCATGGTAATTAGTGACAATTTGTTGCCTTTTATTCATAGATACCACTCCTTTTATTTTTTTATCTGAAAAGACTTTGTTGGATCGTCTCTTAAGATAATATCCTGTTAATCAATTAATGCCTACTAGCTGAAATTAAAATAGTAATAATGGTTTCACATTAGTATTATTATTATTATTATTATTAATAATAATCAGGGCATGGAAACAATATATTGCAATAGTATTGTGGGGTCTTCTTGCAATAACAATAACAATACAATACTGAAATGACAATAACAATATCAATACAATAGTTACAATAACAATATATTGTACAATACAATATATTGTTTCCCTGCCCTGATTATTATAATAAATAATAATTTTTTGATAGTAATAGCGTAATAGCTGTAAGTAGTAACAGAATATTATAGAAAATTGTTTTTCTATCTTGTCTATAACCACAACACATACATGGCTGGCGAGACATTATCAATGGTATAAAGACAGACCTCATAATAATACGTCGATGTGAAAGTACGGTTCCTGACCCATGCGACTACTAGATGTTAGATGTTACACGCATAGTGTTTATAGTTTATATTCTACCTATTCTTATATTAAATAATTATTCATAATGTATAAAACCACTATGCGCTAATAGAAGAAAATATATAATACATACAAATAGTAATATTTTATTATTATAGACATAGGTCAGATTTCTACTTGAGCCACCGGCTACCATGCAATTTCAACATTCAACTTACCACCACTCTATAGGTAGTCAAACCAGCTGTAGATTACCTTCAAAGTATCTGGTAAATAAATTAACGAGCTAATAATTACAATATACGACCTATATGAAAGATATAACTTGTTATTTCTTCCAATCTAACTAAGCTACTTGTAATAATGAATGCTTAATGTCACCATGGCAATGACATACACTGATACAGCCGATTAACCTGTAGCCTACCAATCATGACTGATATCTTTATTATTATTTGATAGCCACGTTGGGGTTAAGGAATACCTTTTCGAATTGTGTATGCTTTCTGATGATTCCTTCCAGTTTCCAGGGTCCATACAACAGATAGTACTTGAGGTTTTACTATTCCAGGAGGAAGCAGTCTTTATTAAGCAGTGGAAAGTATTAGTGTAAAGCATCACCAATTACTGTACATTCTACTTTATTGTCATCATGATGTTACCGCTGTGCTCAGAATAGAAAAGCGAAGTCAGGAAGTCTGGACCTTCCCACAGCACGACAATATCCGACCCTGCTGCTGGGACTAGAACCTACACGTACGTCATCCCTGAATCCTCCTTCCACCTGGCATGGCCGACATAGTAGCAATAATCATGCTGTTTTGTGGACCAAATGTCGATTGCTACATTACTATCACATCGTCGGTATGCTAGAATCACAGTTCACTATGTAGCTTGCTTTGCATCACGTTCCCAAGGGCTGGTAGGTGCTCGGAGTCACCTCGAGCTAGCTCATACCCTTCTAGCTCAAGTACTAAGCCCTGGGGACACTGTCGTCGATGCCACGTGTGGTAACGGATACGACAGTACATTTCTTGCATCCCAAGTCCTTATCCCTGGTGAAGGACTCTTAGTCTGCTTGGATGTGCAGAAACAGGCCCTGGATAACACCTTTAATGCTATATCATTATCTTTGATGTCCACATTCCAATCCCATACTGCAGAAACGATTCTCAAAGAACAAGTTCGGTTGGAATTGCATAACCATTGCACATTTCCAGCTTATTTACAGGAAGAATCAGTTTCGGCAGTTGTATATAATTTGGGCTATTTACCTGGGGGTGACAAGTCCATCATTACTCGCCCAGAGGACTCCGTCACATCGATAAAGATAGCTACTCGTACTATCAAAGTAAAAGGTATTATCTCCATTCTAGCTTATCGAGGGCATGAAAGGGGGCCGGAAGAGCTTGCTACAGTTGAGGAATTTGTGGGTTCATTGAATAAGTATCAATGGAGTGTTTATCGGCACTGTCCGCTGAACTGGCCAATGTCTCCAGTGCTATATACCTTGTATAAGATCAGATCTACGATATAAGCATACGCATTCTTATTGTCACTTGCCTGATGATATATTTCTACTTTATGTATACAATTTGCGCTACAATAATAGAAGAATCAAGCAGACAGTAGAATCAGATTTCATATTATTACTTACTTGTTGTTACACTATATTATATATTATATATCACTAACAATAAGGAAAACACCATACAGTTATCCTATTTTTCTATTATCGCATTAAGCCTTTTTTTTGATCACATATTAAACACGCTACAAGGTACAGTAGTAACGAACTGTCGAACTGTATACCAAATTAGTCCTATAATATACTTCCCTGTTCCCTGTCGTCATTAATTCGTCTACATCTGGTATAAGACTGTGTAGTATAATACATGCATTTATTTGATAGACCGTAGTAGTAGTGGTAGTGTGGTAGTTTAGTAGTGTAGTACTACACTTGAAGCTAGAAGGGCAATACCAGTTTTATTACCAGGTAAGTATTAATGGTCCTCAGCCTAGGGATGTGGTGTGTAATAACATACACCATCCGGATTGTGTTGTGCTTCCAACCACCCTAGGAAACGTCCCTGTCGTCATACCTCGATACTACTGTCGGGGACGGAGCCACGATATCACTTTCCTGTATTTGACTGGTACTACTGCTGATTTTGTAGGGTACTGTTTCAAGTCACGGAAGCCGGTAACTCTTATATATTGTTCATTTTTGGAAGCCAGAGCATGTGTGTTCATTTATATTATTTCATATGTATACTTTGTGTTTTTCATTATATATATATCTGTAGTTGTTGTTGTATAAGTACAGTAGAAGTAGCATATATATATATTGTAAAATAGATATGTCACCCTACACCCTACATCCTTCATGATATCCTTGTTATCTGTTGTTTAATGTCATGCCATTCTGATATATCCTAGTAGTAGTAGTATAGATAGTGTTAGGGGTTTTCGCATTTGCGGGATGTAGCGTCGAAAACGTAGGCACTTAATGTATAAGAAACAACCTGCTGTCTTACATTATAGTCTATCACTAATCTTTTGTTGCAGCGATGACATTCTTGTTACTAGGAGTATCTTTTCTTGTCCTTGTACAATAGAAGCCGCGGAGTCGCAACAAAACACAGAAATCGAGTATTGTATAAAATAAAAATATCGTTGAAAACGAAAATTTTATGCATTTAAACGCCGTATGTCATTACTATTATCATCATTATTATTATATACTAACGTTTCTTTCTATTACTTACTTACATGAGTTGTGTTGTAAGCTCCATAAAAATGAATTACGATTGATAATACAAGTATTTTGTCGCTACCGTGACGGGCCATATATGTCTACGTTGGCTAATAACACAGAAGACTTCTTTTTCTCAAGACGTTCCCGTTCTAGACGTCGTTTTCGTAACTCATTCATTAACTTCGCACTTCTATCTTCTTCATGTGATTCCCTCTTCTCGCGTGAGCTCTTAGAATGTTTACTTTTCTTTTGTTTCTTATCTTTCCTTCGTACTCGTTCTTCATGTGCTTCATTGCCCATCTCAGTCTCCTGCAGCACACGGGATCGCTTATGGCTCCGAGGACTTCCGACCTTCACTTCGTTCATCTCCTTCGACTCCGGGTAGGAGTTGTCGTATACGTATCGCTCCATGGGATCTAGCTTGCGTTTCCACTTCGTATCTCTATCCCGAGCAGATATGGCTTCATTTCCTGAGACTACTCTCTCCATTACAACTATTGGCTTCTCTTGGAGGGCCTTATCTCCTGGAGCTTCATACCAGGCCTTTTGTTGAGCCTTCTCCCTACTTCCATCTCCCAGCGCCCATGGGGCTGCTCCATTCTGTCGGAGTAATAATAATTGCTTCCTTTCTTCTTCCATTTTCTTGACTTTGCGTTCTGCTTCTTCTGCCTTCGCTTCTTGTAGATCTCCAAATATATTAAATAGTTCCCTTGGTGCTCCTTTTTCTTCGTTCTCAGAAGGCGTGTCATTAGCAGGTGGTTTAGATGCGAGTAATACTTCTCGATTCTTCTCCATTAAGCTATCCTTTTCTCTCTTAGCTTCTGCTTCTTGTTTTTCCTTATGAATCCTCTCGTCTCTAAGCACCTTCTCGACATTGTCTTGATTCCACACGTGGTAGGACTTATGCTTCGATATCACGAGCCGGCCAGACATCTTGTTCAGAGCTCACGCCACTACTTCCTTTTTCAATCCCAAATAAGCAATACTGTAGGAATCAATAAGCTATTGATGATCTCGTTATCTAATCAGTTCCTGCTGCTTGTGTGGGCAAAAGAAACACGTACACACCCTCCGTACATACGAACTGGGAGCAGTAGGAACAGTCCTAGGTATTGAAAAGTTAGGATCAACAGAGGGCAGAAGAAAAACCATTAGACCGAATCTGTCTTATCACAAATTAACTCCAAGCAACTCATTATGTCTAAACAATCACATGCACCATTTGCCCCTGGCTTCCGGCTGCCCTCAGAGGCGAATATCCAGGCTGCTGTTGGGAGCTTCCCTTGGTCCGATGGGCCTCATTCTACCATGCGCACTCACCAGCTAAAGCGTATAGGGGAATATTCCGAGTCGTTACTGGATGCTGTGAACTCCCCGCACGCATATGTAAATCGCTTGGGAAATAGGAATCAAAAAGTTTGGAAAGATTTGCCTCTACCAGCAGATGACCTCTCATGGCTAGCTTGCTATTGCGAAGATGGTCAAACATTCGAACAATTTGCTGATTCGATAACATTGCGATCAGGACGGTTTAAAGGGTGTGCTATGGTGGAGAAACCGACAATATATCTGTTGCCAATCACCCATAGAGGCCAATGGCCATCTTCTGCCCCTAGCCTAGAGGCACTGGTAGAATGGGTAAGTGTTTACTTTTCCTATACTGTGAAAATATTAGACACAGCATTCCTCGAAAAAAATACTAACAGTAGTGAAAGAGCATCGAGGCATAATGTGATGATGTTTCGAACAGCGGATCACTCATGGCCTGTGCAAGGCAGAATTGAGGACGATAAATTACAAACTCATGTTAATGGTTTATTGGGGTGCTTGACCAATATTAGAATATCGGAGAAGTATGGTGATACACAGATTAAGGATGCTTTTGCCGTAATCGGCATCACTATGTGTGATATCTATTCAAGCCATAGTGATTTATTTGTCGCAGGAATGGCATGCCCATCGACTCATGTAGGTGTCCTATCGTTTGCCCGTTATCACCCCCACATCAAGATGCACCCCGGTGAGTGGACCGACGTCGGATATTCTAAGGCACCATCAGCGTATCCCTATATAGAGACAGAGAAAAAAAAACCCAATCTAAGTAGTTCCCCTCCAGAGCTATCCGTTGCTACGAATGCAGAATTCTTGCGCAGAGCTGGAAAGCTGCTGTTGCATGAGATTGGACATGTTCTTGGCATGGATCACTGTATCTACCATAACTGTTTAATGAATGGAACGGGTAAAATAAAAATACTTCTTATATTTTTGGAATTACTAATGTCTTATTTAAAGGACACCTAGTTGAAGATTTTAGTTCGTCGCCTTATTTGTGCGGTGTGTGTCTGCGGAAATTGCAGTTCCGTAGGCCTTTTGATCCAGTTCTTCGATATCAGCAGCTGAAAGATTTTTACCACCAGCATAAGCTCCTTAAAGACATGACATGGGTACAATCAAGAGTGCGAACTCTTTTACAGGTGTGTGGTAATGACGTGGAAGACGGGGAGGAGGTGATTGTGCTGTCGGAGAGAAGAGGTCCGGATGCTGAAGAAAATGAACCCAAGCCAAGCAAGAAGCAAAAGTGCAATCATGTAATTGATTTAACCTAGTGGATGTTATACAACTGATGTGGTGTGAGTTTCAAATAAGTTTTTGTTGCTATATCTAGTTACTATTCTTCTATAATAATAAATTAAGAACCTAGGAGTTCACACCACATCAATAAATACTAGGAGAAGTAAACAGAAAGATTTTTTTTACAATTATTAAAGAATACCCCCGTCTGTCAGGGGGCTGAAACTAGGAGTAGTATTATTATTAGTCTTAGTAGTAGCTAGTAACGTACTGATGTAGTGATGATGACTTTTTGACTTTAATAGCATTTAATATATATTTTGCTACAGCTATAAATAAAGTCATCAATACAATTCAGAGGTGTAAAGCAATATATTACAATACAATATAATATTATATTGCAATATATTGCACCATGAACCTTAAATGATAAAAATAGAAAATAAAAGAAGTGTGAAAATTATACTTCACCAAATAATGTTTACAGATGTAATGTTTTCTCATATATCCTTTATTTATACATTCAAATGTTTCTTTTGTTGCTCAGAATGCTTTTTGGAGAATATGACAACATAATAACTGTCACCACGACTGAATAGGCATAAAACATATTGCTATTATTACGCTACCTGATAAATAATGGCTCAAAATATTGCATTACAATATAACATATTTGCCAATAATCAATACAAATATTGGGCTTTTTTACCAATAATAATAATAATAAATAATACAAATACCAATAACAATATATTCGGCTCCATGTTTTATATTGTTTTACAGCTCGATAAAATTACAATATTAGTATAAATATCATTCATATAGAGCTTTATATATACATTATATATACTAGAATAGCTTAATTATTGCCCAGAAATGCCCTTCTTGTTCATAACAATTTAACACTAATAGAAACCGAATTGACCTCCTGCAGTGGAATAAAACTAAATGTGAATGTTAGTAGGACATACTTAATCTATAATATATGAACTACTACAATTATATGTAATACTTTGAAAGAATGATATACAATATGATGGTTGCTTCAACTAGCATTGGTCAGCTTTGATCCTCTGAGAGATGAAGAGTATCCTCCGTATGCATTCACCCGTGAGTTCAATGCAGCATAAGACACATCACATATTATTTGATAATTACCATACTATTATACTACCGGTCGCGGACAGAGGGAGGGTGAATGTTCATTGGATCAGAGCTATACAAGAGAGAGCTTGACAAGAGAGAATTTACTTCACTTCATCAGACTAATTTACTCCCACACTCTCCCACACTCTCTCTAACTGTATGTCTCCTGGAACAAAACAGAACCGACCAGGGAGCCGCGAGCCACAGGCCACACCAGCAGCACCAGCACCAGTGTGGAGTTTTCATGGCCCGCATGTCTTCGCATTTGATACTTATATCGGTCTTGGGAAAAGGGCCGAGGAAATAGTAATATCGCTTTATCGAGGGCCCTGATACACTCATTGCCTGACCAGTCACGAAATGGGGGTACGCTATTTCTCTTGTACTGAAATTGTCAAGTAACACCACATACACTGAACGCCGCTCTTTGTTTAGGACATCGCCAATAAGGAGCAGGCTGAGAAGTGCCGAGACATAGCAAAGGAATCTATGCGTAAAGGTGAATTCGAGAAAGCATCGAAATTTTTTGCAAAGTCGTTGCGGATGTATCCACTCCCAGGTGATGCTACATGCTATGCTTGCTTAGGTACATGTACTTATCTCATCGTCGAATTCCTTAGGTGTTGCTGAATTATTGGCCAAGTCAGATTCACTGGCAAAGGGAGGTTCTTCGAGCTCTGCCTCTGGTAGCAGGTATTCCTTTGCCCCTCCTCATTCTGAAATACTTCTCACGACGTTGTCCACAGACCCTCTGCTCAGCCTAGAGCACAGCCCAGAGCCTCGTCCTCTACGGCAGGACCCAGTGCCAGCCCCAGAGCTTCTGGTGATACGACACCTAAGGGAGATAATAATCGGCCTTATACTCAGGAGCAAGAAGCTGCTGCATCCAAAGTTGTCATACTGTCTAAGAAGTGTTTCTACCAGGTAAGTCTGTTAAATCTATATATGTATGTGCACTCTGATGGCTCTGTAACCGTTACGTATATGCGTGAGTATAGACTTTATCTATTTCAAAAGGGGCTAGTGACTCTGAAATCAAAAAAGCTTACAAGAGGGCTGCTTTGAAGTTTCATCCTGATAAGAACTCAGCTCCTTCGGCCGAAGCAGCTTTCAAGGCTGTGAATGAAGCGATGGAAACACTAAGTGATCCAGACAAACGCAATATGTATGACCAGTTAGGGCATGATGGTGCCTCAGAGCGTATGTCTACAGGAGGTGGAGGAAGTGGGTTTGCAGGTCGAAATCCGAACGATTTGAGTCCTGAAGATATCATGAATATGTTCTTTGGCGGCGGCATGGGAGGCGGGTTCGGGGGCGGGTTCGGTGGCCCAGGATTCCGTACTTACAATTTCGGCGGTGGACCTCGAATGCGACGTGCTGCTCGGCAACAACAACAGCAGCAACAACGCTATGATAGAGAGGATGATCGTGGGGGAAATGGTGGCGGCTTAGGCCAGCTGTTTCAGTTGCTTCCAATGCTATTGCTGTTATTGTCAATGAGTGGATTCTTCTCAACAAGTGATTCCAGTTCTTCTTGGACAAAACCGTATTCTTTGTATAAACAGCACCCGTATAATATAAGGCGAACGACGAGTTCCTATGGCGTCACGGCTGATATTCCTTATTTCGTCACGGATAGTTTTCGACATACCTATGGCAAGAAAGCCGACCTCAGGAGAGCTGAGTCACAAATAGAGTTAGATTTCAAACAAGATCTTTACAATAAATGCGACCGTGAAAAGAAACATAAAGCGCGCCGTATCTACGAGGTACACGTACTTGTTATGTTCCTGTCTTACAATTCTTTTTATAATTGATTGTTTGTTGTATCGACTTATAGGCTAAGAAAATGAGGGATCCGAAGAGTCAACAAGAAGCGCTTGAGACTGCAGACAAGTTGCCAACAGCATCGTGTGATGATTATTACAATAAATACAAATTTTCGAGATATTAAAGTCGAGGGATTGTATTTCCACTGAATAATACCTGATCATTTATTATTCTTTGTTTTATTTTTTCAGTCTTTACCGTGTTACAGTAATAATCAGTACATAGATGTTGTTGTGATAAATATGTCATCAAATAGCGATATATATTATTGCTTCTTTTTTTTTGAATAAAGTGAATAACTCGGCGGAACGCATTTTAGTTTTTTATTTTAGTTTTAATTGTTCTTTTTTTAGGTTTCTCGTTTTTTCTCTCGAACTTCTAAGTTAGACCGCGTTTTAGGGGAGAATGTTTCTTATTATTGTATTTTAAGGCGGAATAGAGTAACACTATCTACTACAATCTACATTACTATGATGACTACGTCAGCATGACATGAAATACAACAACGAGTTACGGGAATAAAAGTAAGATGGACATGACAGTATCACTAGTCAAATATTCGTATGTTGTTCCATGTCGTGGATTGTGGACAGGATTGACATCATAAACCATTAAATTTAGGAGCATTATTCTTAACTTTTATTTCCCGTGATTTCTTTTCAGTTTTTTTAAAGACAGAATCCCTGAATACTTGAAAAAAATGAAATATTATGCCTCTGGACAAGAATCAGCAGCAAAGAATTGAATCCGAGAATGAAATCCTATCCTAATTGCCTCGGATGAGTCTGGATAGTACTACTTGTCATAGACCAGTAGTCGTTTAGTCGTTAGTAGAATAGTCCCATATCTATACACATAGTCACCCTATTTATGTCATTGTGTTTGTATGCCAGTCATACATGTGTTGTAGTGGTAGTTTGTGCTAATGTTTTCGCCCTAGCGGGTTCTTCAACAAACACGTTAGGAAATATTATGCACGTTAAATATAAAAAGTATTTATTCATTTTATTAGTAGTCGTTAGTAGTGCTAAATTATGAAGTTATAGAAATTTACTTCTCATCATCGACTGCCACCCGCCTATGTAAACGCGGAAGCATGCACCTTGCCTAGAGGAAGGTGGGTTGGAGAGTAGAGGAAGGTGTCTAATGTTTGAGAGTAGAAAGTTATACCAGAAGCTCTTATTACTCGCACAGCATTAGTGTGGCAGTGCAGTATTTACTGCAGTGCAAGGAAGGAGGGGGGGAAGGAGTGACGATTTGGAATAAGCCCAAACAACTGCACCATCTACTATATGATAAACTGTATCACGTGAGTCCTTTAGTGACGGGTAATAGAAAAGCTCTTTAGTGTATTTATCTGAATTCATAGAGTGAGTAATATATTTAAACGGTCGGCATATCTTCTCTTTGGGAATGGTTTTTAGCGTCGTATTCAGATGTGATAAAGTCTTATCATTCATCAACCAGAAATGGAATGGTACCAATACCACCAAAATAGTACTACCAAATGCATCTGATTGGTTACCTTGATGCAAATAGGTCATTCATCACTTCGAATGAGGCTACACGTACCTATCCGCACCCACCAGCAGCACTAACAACAGTGCCTGTAGGAATATGCCTGTCTCGTTTCCTTCGTATCCCAGCTGCCATACACCATTGCGGGCCCAGACCTCACCACTCCCGGATAAGTCCTTTACATACAGGGTAATCAATACATAAAACATATGAGGGCTAGGTATCCTCTTAGGGCGATACTGCGGTTAGGTCGGGCTAGTATTCTGAGCCGTCCTTGCCCGATTGGTGGGCCTATGGTGTGTCGATACATGGCCAGCACCGCTGACACCTTAGTATCGCTAAATAGAAAGCAGGGGCCACTGTCTACCGAAAGAAATTTTAGGCCATTACCTATTGAGGAAAGGATGTTAGTTCTCGGTCAGAAAGTGAATGCTGAGATCTTATATATAACACACGATGGGGCTGCAGTCTCCATAGGAAATGGGAAAGCTCGTGGGCTTATCACGCCAGAAGAATTATATTTATACCAGGACACTCATTCGGTGTCGTTGAGGAAGGGATCGGAGGTGGTAGGGTATGTGTCCAGGCATTTGCCGAGTGAGTTTGCTCCGAGTCCGAATATTGAAATTGTAACGATTCTGTTACGGCCACTGGTCAAAGAGCGTATTCAGAACACTATGAATAGAATATTAGATAGTCTTGAGGCGTCCCAAGATGGATATATACCCCTAGGGGACAAGTCATCCCCTAAGTCCATTGCTTGGGTATTTCCAGGGATGAGTAAAGCGGACTTCAAGAGAGGGCTCGGCGGACTCTTAACTCTCGACGTGGCCTTTCCGGACGGGAATATGACGTATCTAATACGCAAGCATCAAGGTCTTGTTGTGGAAAAGTTAAAAAACAAAACGAGGAAAAGAAATAGTGCAATTATGTAGTAGTCAAGCTCTTCTATGAATACCTCTTATACTATTGTTATTGTTTTAGTTAGTACTACTATTAACTTCTTTTCTTTTTTTTTTGAAACATTATAATATCACCCATCATTTCCCCTTTTTTCTTCTTCATACTTCACATCTAAGAAACTTCTCATACTTCGCACAGTTCCTATTAGGAGTAATAAATAGAACTAATACTACTCCCCCTGGCAGACGGGGCTATATAAATAGTCTGCCACCACAATATGGGGACTGGCCCTGCTGTGGTATCATATCGTATATCCTCGATAATCGATAACCAGGTAAGTCTTACTGGTCCCCAGCCTGTCGGGGACGGAGCCATGACAACACCACTGTATTTGGCTGGTACTGTTGTGGTGATTTTGGAGGGTACTGTTTCAAGTCGCGCAAGCCGGTGACATTTTTGAAATAGTACTCGCCCCGATATTTTTCTTCCTACCATATGGTAGCAGGATGATTTGTGTCCCTTTCTGTTGACCTGTTTTGGGTTGGTAGGAAGTACCTACTGAGCGACTAGGAAACTTATTCCTTAAATTAGGCTCCTAGTAGCTCTAGTATTGTGCTTTTATGTGCCCAACTTTGGGTTTTGCATCGTTTGCTTCATATTGCACACATTAACTCTATCTAACCAATACTACTAGCAATACAAAATTCGAAAGATAATAAATCTCGTAAGCAGCTCGAGGAGAAGAAGATTCAAAGCCGGGACCCTACGTAAAACGTTTGTCGCCCGAAGGATCAATAGATAGACACTTCATTCTTATTTTACATGTAAGGTACTAAGAATTACTGCGAAACCTTAAGTCAGGTAAGTATACAAACATGCCAACCACATTTCACCACTCATGACGTGACCGGCCGCTCCCGCGACTATATCGGAGGTGTACTAACCAAGTATTAGTATCATAATACATTGTAGTAGTTGTTGTAATGTTGCCGTACATTTTTTTGTTTATTGTGTTTGCGTAACTAGTAGGCTCTGTTTCAGATGGAGGTCGTATCCTGTTTACAATTTCATGTGATTTCTTTGTTTGTTTCGAACGTTTTAAAATAAAATAAACATGAATTAATTACAAGACATATTAAGAGCATATTAACGATTGAAGATGCGATATTAACGATTTCTATATTTTTCGCATATTAAGAGGCATATTAGATGATGTGCTATTAAGCGGAATCGATGGATCGATGGTCTTTTATAAACTTAAACTTAATAACAAGAAACTATAAGTTATGAGCAAGTATGTTAACTGTTAAGAGCATCACACCGTTGTGTGATGTATTGAGGAGGATTGGTGTGGGAGCATACTGTTGTAACATAAGGTCAATTAACATTGCCTTACGTTCTTTATACAAATAATCATGAAACACTTAAAAGAAGTAGAGTTGACCTTTTGTGAAAAATGCTATGTTAACATGTTTGCTTATTGACTTTCTTCTTGTTATTCAGTGTTTTTTCTACTTATATTGGTAATGACAATACTAATTGCTAAATGTATAGACAACTACTATATGGGTAATAACCTAATATTTTTAAAAAGAAGGCAATTTGGTGTTATCATTTGATTCACCCCGGTTGCTACTATTATTTTGTATATTTCTTTCAAAACCGAAGAAATCCTCGCTTAATCTCTTCTTCTTCATGATAGTACCGCCCGACACAGTATTTGATAGCTTAAAAGCCGGCACATTACTTCTATACATGTTTGTAGTATATCTCCGTTGATTATTATATGGCTTCAGTTCACTAAAGTAGTTCCTTTCTTGTGTACCCTCGATGTCTGGAACAGACGTTTCTCTGATATGGCGATCAAAATCCTTCATTAACTGCACATAAATTAGCTTAGCTTCATCTTTCTCTTCGCTATCTCTGTCAGGAGAATTAGGGTTATTTTCCAGTGAGGTTCCATCTAAGCTGAATGCTACTCGTTTGTAAGGGGCTGTCACTGGGCGCACTGACTGATCATTTCCCAATGATAATGATGCACTTTTATTGGCATCATCATAAGAAGCGTCATATTTGTAGGAGGATTTGCGAGCACTAACAAGTGCGCTTTTTGGTCGTGGTGATGGAGTTGAAAGAGTGGTTCTTTCGGTAGTTGGGGCAGAAGGGGTCAATGGTGAAATCAAAATGGGGTCTCTCTCATCTCCTTCCTGTGTGTTGTCATGGGTCTGTGGCGAGAAAGCAAATGGTCCATGTTTTCCCACTTGTTTAATCCTGATTGTCTCTGTGGAAGGCGCGCCCGATAATACTGTATCCTTCGACAGAGGAGCTAGTTCTTGCTCACCATAAACGGTAGTTGACAGCCCTCTACTGGTGCACCGACTTGAGTTTCCTCCACTTCTCTCAGAGGAATAGCACTGTGGAGGGTGAGGTGTCAATTGTGTAACTACTGGTAGAGTAATCTTAAGCTCAGAAGAAACGTCTTCATTTGGGTGGTTCTCCGGGGTCGTGTAATTATTACTTTTATCTAGTACCTTTATCGGCACTCCAGTAATGACGGAGCCACCTTCAGTACATATCGCGAAGTCAATCAGGTCCTCAATGTCATATAATTTAAGATTTACTGCTATCCTTACTGACTTTTCCGCAGCAGATTCTTCATGCTTTACGGTATTCATAGGAGTAGACGTATTTTGTACACTAATTGAAGATCCCCGATAAAAAAATGCCGTTGATACCTCTTTACTTTCTTTGCTATTATCTAAATCATTCTCAACTACTTCTTCGATACTCTTCTTACTCCTCGGAGAAGGATTGCAATATTCACTTTCATTCTCAGGAACAATAGAATAAAGGTACAAAAGGACCAAATCAAAGCATCGAATCGTTACACTCATGCAGCTAACAGACATCGAATTTCTGGAAAAATAGTAAAAAATTAAAAAGTATAATGTACTAATTGGAGAAATAACAAAATATACCTGTTGTGACGTAAATTATGCACCAATTCTGCGCGCAGCGTTGCTAATTCTTGGATAAATAGCTGAAGTACTTTCAGAGTATTCATTTCGCCCATGGTCTTGCGGGCTGTCTGACCATTAGAGCAAATTATAAATAAAGACCTTTTAAAGACGTAAAAAAGATAAATTAGTACAAGCAGTTTTTAGTCGAGAAATAAGGAACCTGAAAATATGCATTAAGCTACTCTCAAGATCCTTAACTTGTTCATATTCCTCACTGGAGGTAACTCTAGTTCTGAGCTCTATGTCATAATTTTCAGAGGAATCTACTACTTCTTTTTCAACCATCTCAGCTTCATTAGAGCTTTCATTTCGTATATTGACACAAGGAGAAACTAAACTATCCAGATAGTCACACTGGGTAGCCGCGTCTTGATTAACAACAGGATTCTGAAATGTGTAATCCGCATTCGTTCTGTCCAGATATGTATTTATTGCTTTATCTGCTGTAGCATATGAGCACTCACACTGCGTTGCAGCGTCTTTTAGCCCCATATTTTTGTCACCACAAACCGCAACTTGGCTATTACTGACAAAATCTTTAGTATCAGATGATATGTTTTTAAGATATTCATTCCAAGTTTTCGAGCCTTCTGCAGAGATTTTTGTAGATATATCTCTCATTACGAGATCAGACTCATTTTTTGTATCATTTGGGGCAGAAGATAGAGAAATCGGATCATCAAAACTGGGGAGAAATATCTCCCCAGCCCCAACTTTACCCTTCCGACGACTCGACGAAGCCTCTGTGCCTGGTTTCGTTACAGAAGTTGACACTGGAGCAGGAGATATCTTTTCGCTTGCACAATGCAGCTGCTGTAATGAAGTATTGATACCTACAAATCGAGAGCTTACAGGCTCTTGGCCATTATTAGTATTATCTTGACCAACAATAGCACTGAAATTATTATCTCCAATGGTTGAAATAGCCCCACTTTTTTCGAGCTCAATCGGAGAAACATTATTTTGAGGGATCTGAAACTGATTACTCGATGCTAACTGATCTTTCAAATATTTGACCGTTCGATCTAGTTCGTCTCTTTCATGGGACAGTGACTTGTGGTCACGCAACATAAGTTCTTCCAATGAAGCAACTTTCTTAATCAATACTTCGTTCGTCGACTTCAATTTTATGATCTGTGAGGTATAGAATTTTTGCTCTTCTTCCAATTGATTTCTATGGTGATCTACAGCTACCTGTAGTCCTTGTATGCGCCTATTAAGTTCGACATTACTTGAATCAATGTTGCTGCTGTGGGAGCCATTTAAGTTCGTATTCACAGTGAGATTGGGTTTAATGGGCATTGTCACTATACTGCTAGGTCTTCTTCTCACTTCATTATCACTCTGGCCCTCAGTTTCACTTTGACTGAAGATGTTCAATGTAGCACTCGTAGACGAAACACACTTTTGGGATGCTTTCCTCGGAGAGGAGGCAGATTTTGGTCGTACTTTAGATTTTTTCCGCTTTGAACTAGATGTCTGTTGTTTTGAGTTTTTTGAAACGTCAGAAAAATCTTCTGATCTTTCTAAATCGGAATCCACTGAACCTAAGCCACCAGTAATTGCATTGGGGGTGGTACTTGGTCTTAATTGAGTACCCTCATCAGTGGATTTGACTGCAGAGCTCCCATGAGCCCACTGTTTTGCAAACGACCCAATAGCAGACTTCGACCTCGGAGTAGAAAAATTAACACCAGTAGATTCGACAGGCTTTGCTTCGACAACAGGATTGATATCCCTAGCTGGGTTTACTCTTCGACTACCAACAAGAGATTTAGAATATTTGCCCTTAGAAAGCACATGAGATTGGTTTGTGCTGTTCGTGTTGCCTGCGTTTACTGGTGTCTTAGATAAGCCAATGGAAGCTAGGTTAATACTGTCTTCCCCTTCGCTATCGTCACTTCCTTCTGACAACACTGAATTGTGACGCAAAATCAAATCTGATGGCTTCACTGTGTCTCCTGTACCGGGGCTTTTCGCTTTCCCCTTCCTTAATCTGCGCCTCGTTGGGGACATACGGCTCTTCGATTGCCCAGCAGCAATTTTAATGACAGCATTCAACACGGGACCATCATTACCTTCGCCATCTTCCTCTGAATCACTTGATAATGCAGATCGCATTGACGGAGCATCGGGGCTACCTCCTTGTGTATGATTCGAGGGGCTTAAATTAGGGCCAACGCCACTATCCAAACGCCGCCATAGCTCATTGTACTTGCTTTGAATATCTTGGTGCTTCGCTGACACCTTCCCTAAATTTTCATCTAACAACTTATTTTTTACTTCCAACTCTGTTACTAATTTCTGCATTTCATCGATTTCCTGTTTTGCTTTTTCAGTATCTTCGCGTGCATCAGCTAGCTGCTCTTCGATATCTTTCTTTTCACGCAATTGAGCTTCCCATCGCCGCTTTTCTGTAAAAAGAGCTTCTTCCTTTGCCTGAATATCCTGCTGACAACGTTCTATAATCCTATCTTTAGCAGCTATGATAACAACAGAACTTTTCTTGTCGTATTCAAGCCCTCGTAACCTTTCGCTAAAATCAAAGGCCATCTGTTCGTTCTTTTCCACTTGCGCTTTAAATTTCATGTGGTCTCCTGAGGAACGCTGCCGCAATTGAGTTATTTCCTCTTCTTTTTCCCTCAATGAAGCTTCAAGTCGTGAAATGGTTTCTTGAAGCACCAAGGTAATGTGTGCGTCATCTTCCTCTTGGGCTCGGAGTCGAATTCGGGCCTCTACCCTATTTTGGTCGGTACCTTTTTGCATTTGTACCGTTTCAACAGCTAATCGGCGATGTAACTGGCGAATGGCTTCATCTCGCCTTTCCAGTCGCTGGGTTAATATATCAATTTGAGTAAGAAGAGAGTCCCTCTCACCGATAGCCCTAAGATAAGAAAACGAATCGGTTCATTAATTCAACAATTGACGTAGGATATATGTCCATACGAGTGGCCTTTACTTGTCATAGGCTTTCGATTTCGAGTTCAGCTCATCATTCATAGATTCAGCATCTTTCGCATTACTTCCGGCTAGCAAGCCCCCAGCTTCAATGCTCGACACGAGGGTCTCCAGTGCCAAGATCTGTGTGTTTTCGGGACTATTGGATTTCAGAGTTAAGAACTCAGCAAGCATTGCCAGCATGGCAGCCCTCTTGGACGCCATCTGATATGAACACCAGTGATCTCCCTCAATCTCTGAGATATGCACTAATTGTTTACCTTAAGTAAGCACTGGAGCTGCAATGGTTGGGCGGATGGGATTCCTACAAGTCTCACAACGGTCTGGCCAACTGTTTGTTCCCCTCCCTCTCCCATACCCTACACGTACCACTACCTCCTCAGCAGTGCCACCACCAATAGCCTAGCAGCAGTAGTACGCAGGAAACAACTGACTACAAGCCACACAACAGCGGGATACCGTCTTGCAAGTGCATGTATGGGTGAAAATGGCAGCTATTGTGAATGCTTCCTGTAAGGCAGAGTCTGAAGCACCAGCTGTGTTTCCTGCGGCTCACCGGGGCTGTTACCTCGCGACTTGTGGACTGCCCCCAACCCATCCCTCCTATTCATTGCCGGAATGGGCTCTGGGTTTAGAGGAATATGAGTTAGAGGACGGAATAAACCCACCAGATCTTTCCATTGATCCTGAAGATTTTGTGTTGTCTGCTATTAATAATTCTGCGAATAGCCGTAGCTACTTCATATCTGTTGAGAATTGCCGACATGTTATCTCTGCCACGGGACAAGACATGCTCCTGGATGAAGCTAGTGGAAAGCGCTTTCCTCTTATTACCTTCATAGCGATAGTACCCCCTCACTGCTGTATGGATCTGGCTACACTTGTACCGCAACCACCGAAGATACCTTCGGAAACAACAGCAACACAAAAGAAAAAAAAGAAATCAAAGAAAAAGAAATCGAATTCCACGGCATCAGATATCGCACTCACCGAAGCTGCTCTAGCTTCAATTGGAATCTTTTCGGATGTGCAAGAATTCAACCCTGATCATATTGCTTTGGCGGAGATGGACGGACAGTCATTAGAAATGGACGTCTTTCCTCTGGCACAATCTGCTGATTCGCCCGATACAACTCCTTGGCTGTGCACTCAAACTCGTGGTGGGTCTTTAACCCACTTTGCCCACCCAAGTACTTATCATGCCGTAGATTTCCGCTGCCCAGTGGGTACTCCAGTCGTATCGGTCTTCTGTGGCACAGTTGTTGAGGTCAACAGTAGCTCCTCTTCCACCGGTATCCATGTAAACAATCTTTTCGATTTTAATTCTATCATGATTAAGAAGAGTACCAGCGATGAAGATTCAGAGGAAACTCTTTTTGCTGAATATGTACATATATCTCGGGAAGGTGTGATGGTTTCGGTGGGAGATGAAGTCGAAAAGGGACAAATCATCTGTTTGTCCGGGGAGGCTGGGTTTTGCCCCGAGCCACATCTCCACTTTCAAGTTCAAAGAAGTAAAGAGCCCAATACACCTTCAGTACCTCTTAGATTTAAAGGTGAACCCTTTGTTGCTGGAATATTTTATCCTTAATGAATAAATAAATAAATAACAACATTAAGAAGAAGAAGAAGAAGAAAACTTCTTACTAGTGCCAATACGCCACCAATTACTTCTAGTAGTACCGTAGTTCTAGTACGGTACCAGGAAGAAAAAACAAAGAAAACAATTAAGAACGATAAGACGAAGCAAAAACAAAGAAGAAAGGATGGAATGAGGGCCGAGGTACCTGGGGTTTCTCGTTATAATCGATAATCGATGGTATAGTTATTAGTATCTAGGTGCCGAATTAGGGCCTTTTCCGAAAATGGGTCCCCTAATTAGGGCCTGATCAGCATGAAATAGGCATTAGAGTACGTTAGGGTACGCTTTTACAGTGTAATAAGTAGTATGTGTTAATAAGCATGAAGTATAAGTACGTGTAATAAAATAGCGTAGTAGGCATGCCCACTAGGTGAGGGATGCATTAGGGTCCTACTAATTCAAAATGGCGACCCTAATTAGGGTTTCCTATTTAGGGTTTAGGGTTCTTAAAAAAGGAATAATAAGTCCAACATATATCATTGATTACGTGTACAATTCACTTTGTGGCTAGTGGTCAAATATAATAATAATAAATGTGTGGGAACAAGACAATTTGGTGATTATAAATCATAATAATAAATAATATTACTACTATGAATTTGTGTCGACATTATACTATTATTTTCCGCTCAAAGTGCCATAATATCGTATACCTGCCATACCCTACTTTCTTATTAGTAGTAGGCAGTAGACCCTAATTAGGATTAGGCCCTAATTCGGAAACCCCCTAATGATCGCTCACCTAGCATGCCCATACCCCATATATATACTAAATAAAATGTCTGTATTATACTCGTTACACCGTATTTAGTTTATTTAAAACAGATAGCACTAACTGTCTACTATGAGAAAACTATCACAAATTACAAGAAGCGAACAAATAACAATAATAATAACAATAACAATAACGAACAACGACTGCTATCAATATCATCAGATCATTATTTTAGCGCCTAGGGCATGCATCATTATACATAAATATCGTCTAACATAATACACAAAATATGAACATCGTAGCGGCTATGGTACAGACCATCTGTCTTAATCAGTATAGAGCGCGAAAATCAACACGTTGCAAAATAGAGATTGCTACAAAAAATGAAGATAATAACATCAGGCGAGTACATCACGAATAAAAACATATATTTCAGTTCAAACTTACGTTTGTATAATTGACTGAACTATAGTTATCCGTCGAGACGTCCCAGAGGCATCGTGAAGCAACACGAATTCCTTGATCCTTCATTTGTCCTATGGTGGTTTGAATCACAATTTTGTATCGCGGAATACTCATGTCCGCTGTGCAATTACATAGACAGACAAACAATCAGTGAACATTAAATACACACAAATAAACACTATTATTATGCCATAAAAATTATTATGCCGTCCTTACTTGTCATGGCTTCTCTAATCTTGTTTCCAATTTCCACAGACCATGCCTTCGCATCCTCTTCGTCGTAGACTTGGTTATCGAGCTCAGCCTTTACAATTTTTTCGCCCAATGCTTTAGCTACAGAGGGGTAAAACCTAACAAATACAATCCACATATTGGTGAATAATAGTATATATGCACATAAGCAATAATAAATATTAAAACAAGCAATTTCAAACATGGTGATTCATATCCTACTTTTCGTTCTCCTCAGGCTCTACTCGGTACGTCGGGAGGAACACCTCAATGACAGGCTGGTTGCTTGCTACTTGGTCCATGGAAGACAATGGCTGCAGATATATAAATATATATACTCAACAATTGTATTGTTTCGTACTGATATTAGTAAATAAGCTGTTGGTGTCCGCGCCCCGCACCAGCGGCTGTTGAAACCGCTGTCTCTCTCTCTCCCTAGCTCTCTCGAGGACTATACACGTACACAAGCTATCGTCACACGGACTCCCTGATTTATCGTTAAGTTCGAAAGCAACTCTGCTTTACTGCACATAAGTCATGGTACAGCATGTGATTATAGGGGCAGGAGCAGCTGGAGTACAGGCAGCCATTTGCCTGCTCAGTGCTGGGAGGGATGTCTTGTTGATTGAGCGTGGGCCTGGGACGTGCTGGAGTGGAAGTAAGGGGGTGTCAACCTCAGCTGCATCTACATCTCTACATGAAGATCCAATTTTGTGGGGCGATGCTGCCTATAGCAGTACATCAACCCACTCCATGCAACACAACCTCGTCATGCAATCCGAGCTTGCCGGTCGTTTCGTCACATATCCCCAAGGGTGCGGCATTGGTGGGTGTCTGAATGTAAATGCCATGATATGGAGTGGCGGACATAGACGCGTGTTTGACAAGGGATGGCCCTCATCCTGGAGCTCAGAGGTATTCGACAGGTATGTGATCTGACGACCTCATGTCTTAAAATTTAGATACAATAAAATACACTCCACTGCCACTCAATGCAATACCAAACAGGCTGCTTAAGGAAATAAAGAATATCTGCAACTTATCTCCAATAACTGCCAGTGGACATGTTGCAGATACAATGCAAGCACTTCATGACATGGACTCAGTTAGTATTTTCAAAGTTCCTGACATATGGGAGGATGATTCTGGTACGGGCTTCTGTCACTGCTTTCTGTCGACCACAGACTCTTCGGGGCACAGGGCATCGGCGTCTCAATGGCTGCAGGCAGCTGCATCTGTTCCTGGAGCAGGAACCTTAAATATCATGGCTTCAGTAATAGTTGAGCGGATGCTGTTCGAAAAGAGTAGTACTCCTCTCCGTCCCTGCGGGCTATTGCTTAGAGATGCATGCAGTAGTTCTATTCGCGGTGTTCTGCAGCTACCAGGTAACAGCTCGGAAGTAATCTTGTGTGCTGGGGCTATCGAAACTCCTCGCATTTTGATATCTTCTGGTTTAAAAAGAACATTATCATTCATGCCTGTTATCACTGACCAGTCATCGTCTCCTAAGCAACCCGACACTGTGGGCACTGTAGACAAAACTAGTCACGTAATAAAGCATTTGTCCTTCTCGGATAGTATCCGTTCTGGCCTTGTTGCTGCATGCCCCACCGAAGAAGATAAAAAGAAAGATACTGCCGAATACAAGTGTGCTTCTGGTTCTGAGATTTCGTTAATCCCTCACATTGGAGAAAACCTTCAAGACCATATTTTGTTGCCTATGTTTTATTTGAATTTGTCAAATATTGTTCTTATTATAGCAAATTTCTTTATCTTGATATTTAATATGCTTATTAGACCAATCGGCCTATCAATCACGTATCATAAACTGTCACGTAAGTCAACTGAAACTTTGTGTATGATATGTCTGTAATTTAAGTCACTTTTTGGTGTGATCTGCAGAAAGAAGAACCCAAGGGGCTGATGTGAGTGCCAATGGTGTCCATGGATGGGTGAACGTGGAAATTGAAGAGTGTTCTATTAATAGTGCAGACACACTGAAGCTAGTATTTTTAGATGGCCGGGTCGCTGCTTCAATGGCTAGTCAATTGTTACCTAAAATTGGTGACGACAAAAGGGGTTTTTGGAAAGTGCTTGTTGCTTTTAGAAAAGGCCTTACGTTTCTACTAGAGGTAAGATTTTCCCTATCTGCTTTAATTTTCTATGATATAATTTAGTGCGTCAGATACTGCTGCAATGGCCCCCCATTTACTACTTTTTACAGCACTGTGTAGTTGTAATTCTTATCGCATTAATGAATCCTAAATCTAGAGGGTGTGTAGACATATCAGAGGATTCAGAAATCATTATAGGTAACGACATTGTGTCACATTCCTTTGTTTCTCAATCTTAAAATATATACCCAATGGGGATAGACCCTAAATTCCTACAGAATCCGAAGGATCGAATAATGCTACATGATGGACTGAAATTAGTCCGGAAACTAATGCACGAATCAAAAGGAAATAGTCATTTAATCATAGAAGCTCTACCGGGGCCCCCTTTTCTGTATAATTCAATTACTTTTGTAGAGAAATTGTACTCCTCTTTTTTCTGCATGACGTTTTTTCACATATGTGGGACATGTCGCATGAAAGATGACTGCGATTGTTTATCCAATGGGGTTGTGGATGAAGAACTGAGAGTACATAATGTAGATTCTCTTCGAATTGCGGACTCCAGCGTATTTCCAATCATCCCAAGTTGTCCTACTGCGGCGTTATCTATGGCAGTGGGTAAACGAGCTGCAGAAATTGTTATAAAAGCAGAGAAGGAGATAAAAACGTGATTTAAGTAATGTTAAAGAAAATCGGATAGAAAATAGAACTTATTATTATGATAGGAGTAAGCTTCTTCTTTTTGTGGTGCATATTATTATTATTCGTGCTGTAAAGTAGTAAGATATTATATTATTATTATTATTATTATTGCTACTTTAATATTCTTATCTGCCCTCCTTGTAAGAAATGCGTGTTTTAAGCTCATGTATTGCGTGTGATGACTCACCGTTATAAGCACGCTTGTGGA
>JACKZZ010010092.1_pt1 | contig 46286 bp, 20 predicted proteins | sample 8027871 | NCBI WGS metagenome assembly JACKZZ01 (sample SAMN15724774, study PRJNA655200) | protist metagenome | isolation source: fluorescence activated cell sorting (FACS) single amplified genomes of... | place: USA: West Boothbay Harbor, Gulf of Maine | collected 2000-07-19
AAATAATAAATTTATTAAAATAAATGATATCGTACGTGGTACGGTGGAGTGGGATGCAAAAAAACGTTTTAGGCGATTTTATCATCGTCAGATCAAATGGTATGCCAGTGTACAATTTCTGTGTGGCTGTTGATGATGCTTATATGAAAATAAGTCATGTTATACGTGCTGAAGAACATTTAACTAATACATTACGTCAGATATTGGTATTAGAAGCTATCAACTCCACTCCACCAAGGTACGCACACTGCTCACTAATATTAGGTAAAAATAAACAAAAATTATCAAAAAGACATGGAGCTATATCACTACAATATTATAATAAACAAGGTTATTTACCAAATGCAATGATTAATTATTTAGCTAATTTAGGGTTTAATGATGGAACATCACAAGAAATATATTTGAATCCTGATGAAATAATTTCTGTTTTTGACCTAAATAAAATTGTTAAAAGTAGCGCAGAATTTGATATAATAAAATTAAAATGGATTAATTCACAACATATTAAACAATTAGATAAAAATAAATTATATATTTTAGTATATAATGATATGTTAATCCATGATGATGATGATGATGATGTGCCTCTCAGGCTTGTGGACTCCGACATAGGTGGTCAAGGCAATGATGCGCCTCTCAGGCTTGTGGACTCCGACATAGGTGGTCAAGGCAATGATCATGATAATATGACTATTCCTGATTTATTATTAAAATTATTTATATTACAATGTATAAAAATTTCATTTAAAGATATACAAATTATATCAGATGTGAAAAGAATTGCTCATCAATGTTTGCAATACGATATCCATCATACTATAAATAATGATAAAAAATCAATATCTATTATAAATACAAGTAATTTTAAGATACTTATTCAAGATATTATTAATGATTATGATAATGGACTATTATTACCATTAGTAACAAGATCATCAAATGCAACAAAAGCAGCGTGTATTTATGATACCAATATAAATAATATTGATGACTATACGAATGAATTTTACAATCAATGGACTTCTTATATAGAACAATTTAGTATTAAACATAATATTAAAGGTAAAAATTTATATCATCCACTTCGTCTAGCACTGACTGGTAGAATGAATGGCCCCGATATTGGAGACCAAATACTGTTATTAAATATAACAGAAATTTTTAATAGTTATGATAATAATCCACGTAAACTTGTAACAAATATGGTTAGTCTCGATGAAAGGATACAAATTCTTCGTGAATACGTGAAACAATAATAAATATATCAACTAATAATTGATTGAGTGAAGAGTACGTTTTTAGGTTAGGGGTTAGGTACGGTACATATGTAGCATATGTGAACAATGTGAATTAATTGACTCATTACTTAACAACATTCTACAGTTTTCTTTGAGATTCAAACACTATACTACAACTACTATTTCTATGATATGCTATTGTTGAAGTTCATATTTTATTATCAGTACTAATTGCATTATATTTAAAGATATTCAATTTTTGTTTTTTTCTTGGAACGTACACCCGTACTTGGTGCTCCTTCTGCTGCTGTATTCATATCAGTATTCCAATTATCAGGAACAGGATGATCTTCTAATAATTTTTCAAAACCCTTTTCATATTCGTTTTCTTTACTTGAATATGCAACATTAGGTTGTACAGAATTTTCAGACCAATGTTCTTCTAAATTCAGTGCTTTTCGCGTATCTGGTAGCATGAGATGAACAACTCTATCATAACAATCAATTAAAAGCCAATCATCATTAGGTTCTCCTTCAGCACCTTTGTAACCCATAGCTTTTTTAATTTTACGTGATTTTAATGCTTGTACGATAGCTCCAGACATTTTTCTTATATGACGCGTTGAGGTCCCCGATGCAATGATGAACTCTTGGATATTATCTAATTGGCGTGTAAGTGGTATTTGTCGTATATCTATTGCTCCCATTTTTGTTAATGCATCAGCAATTTCTTTAGATGATAATAATGTTCTCATTTTTACAGGAATCACATCACTATCATTAAGTGTGGACGTAAATGAACTTGCTTCGACATCTACTGCACCCTGTTTAGGAGGAACCCAAGCCCAAGTTGTATCACCACTTACAGGTCCCGCAGAGCTTGATGTGCTATCAGATGTGGCACCAAAATCTCTTCTTGATAAAACTCCTCCATTTCTTCGTGAAAGACCAATACACGCTTTGCAGATGCCTAAGACTGGTCGATTTATCAAACCCAACATTATTATTTATATACCCTAAATCAACCTCATAACTTATTTCCAGATTTCCAGGATTGGATTGCCGGGTCCCACTCTCAACGAGGGTGATCTCTATTTTTAATAGATGGAGAGGTAAAAAATTGTGTGTAAGGCACGCATTTATTAACGTGAGTATTTTAAAAGTTTTTTTATCATGATGCAAACTATTGTTAGAAGACTGGGGCCATGTTCTCGTCGAAGTGGAGTGTTCGTCGCTCTGAGACACCGTAGTTTATCAACAATTCAAGTACCAGAAATTGTTGAGAATGCAATCAATCCTCCTCAGCCAATGCCACGTGTTGGGCGTAGACAGATGGCAGCTTTAATGAGAACAGTTAGTAAAACTAGACAAAATCAGAAGCTACGAGAACAAGGAATGGTTCCAGGGGTAATTCATGGTATCAATGATGATGGAACTGTACTAAAACATAATATTACCGTTGATTCTAAAGATCTTAATCGTGAAATTCGGGAATTAGGCATATCAATTGAAAATACAGCATATGATTTAATTATCAATGATGCTAATGGTGAAACAAAATCAATATATACTGTAACACCACGACAATTAGCTACAAATCCCATGACAAATGCTCCAATGTCTGTAAATTTTTTAAAATTTCAATCAGGACAACGTTTAAGAATACCAATGAGGTATGTCAATACAGATTTATGTGTCGACCTCCGTCGTGGTTGTTTTTTATTACGAGTTAATCAATTTGTGGAATGTATATGTGAAAATCCTGATAAAATACCCCAATATATTGATGTTGATGTATCTAATGCAGGTAAAGGATCAGTATTAACTGTACGTGATCTTCATTTCCCTTCATATGTGAAACCTTCGAATAGAATACCGTCGGACTTCGTAGCTGCAGTTATCAAGAGTAAATAATTTAATAATATATGATAAATTCCCGGTATATTTGTAATATAGTAGTAAAGAAAATGGGGTATGCTCGTGAGTATATATAATTACTAATAATAAGGTGTATCAACCACCATGTGTATCAACAAATTTTAATTTCTCCGAAACGCTCGCCAATTTTTCCTTTTATATTTTTTTGTATTTATTTTATTTTATTATTTATAAAGCAACCTTGTCTAACAAATTCATTATTTATATAACATTCAATTATTATATGTGTATGGTCTACAATATGACAATCATATAAATGAAATGAAACATGTCCTCTTGGATAGAAGACCAACTTCCACAAACGTCACCCCAGGTCGGTGACGGTGATGTGGTAGGCTTATCTAATTAATAATATATTGAAAGTATTTTATAAAATTAATTCTCCCAGATTGGTACAGTCTGATGTTGAGTCTGAATACGACGCTTTTCACGAATGGCTGCAACATCAGGAGTTTCAATAATTTTGTTACCTTGTTTAGTAGCAGTAATCATAAAAACAGTAGAAGAACCTTGTCTTGCTACACGAACAGACCAAGCAAGAAAAACTTCCCATCTGCGATAAGATATTTCTGTATATTTTTGAATAGTCTTGTCTTTATTGGCACGCCATACTTCAAGCCATTGATCAAGTGTTCTACTATAATGTGATCCTAAATTATTGACACGTTGCACTTCAAACCCAGCTTTTTCTAATTGAGTAGAGACCCATCCAATATTTAAAGAGGCATCAGCTCCAGGGAAAACATGTTCCATCATGAATAAACCCCAAACTAAATCTTCATAACGCCAATGACGACGAAGACCAGCAACTTGAAAATAAAAGATACCATCATCCTTGAGTAAATCATGAACGCGAGTTAAAAATTCCTGATAACGCTTGATTCCGACATGCTCAGCCATCTCTAAAGATGTAATCTTATCAAAGCCTCCTTTAGGAATATCATCGCGTTTATGTATAGTCATACCATCTTGTAACAAAATTTTTGCATTGTTTCCTTTGTTGAGGTTACGTCCCCACTGACGTTGGTCCTCGCTCAAAGTAATACCAGTCATTTCAGCACCGTACTCTTCAGTAAAATGGTTGATAAGTCTACCCCAACCGCATCCAATGTCAAGAACTTTATCACCTTTTTTAAGTTCAATAGCATTAGCAACATAATCTAATTTATAAATTTGAGCCTCCATCAAAGTTTCATTTCCGTTTCTATAAATACCAGATGTATAAACCATTGGTTCACCAAGTGTGGCTTCAAACCAGTCGTTACCTTTATTATAACCTTCTGCAATGTTGTTCTTGTTATAATGATCTAAATGTAGTAAAGTATCAGCAAATGCATCTCTTAATAAATAAGATACTTCTTCCCAACCAAATGTAGGAGCATACTTATCTGAGTTAAGAATGTCATCTAAATCTCCATTACCAGTTAATGTATAATCATCGAGTTTAGCACGAAGGGAAGGTAAAGATAAATCATATCCTCTACGTTTAGCATCTTCCCATGAACCCATAATAGTACCTAAAGTCATCAAAACTAATGTAATTGGCACAACAAGTAAAGCGGGGATTCGCAACTTTCTATGTAAACAAAAAGGAACAACAAGTGATAAGGCAACTAGTACAGGAACACGTTCAATTAAGAATATCACCAATTCATGAAAATCCCATCCAGGGATTGAAGAGATACCAAACATGATGTAATTGCCTTGATTGAGTAAAACGAATGATCGATTAGACGCTTTAAGCAAAATTAAATAACTTCAAAATCAAAATTCGAGTTTAAAATGCACTAAACAAATTAACCACGGAATGAAGAAATGTATAGTAACTTTATAACCCTCAATACGTCCATCGAAAGATATAGAGCGAGTCTCGTACGTACGTCGGTTGGGGTCGGTCATGTGATAGAATATGGAGGGGGAGTTATTTTCTGTGGTTGGGGATCAAAAAAATATCTCAACTACACAAGTTAGCTCATTATTATATTATAGTTTACTTCTTGAAAACATTGTTTTCGTTGCAGTTTCTTAAAGGAATCCACTGGTTCAACCCATATTGGGAGTTAGTAAACCCGGAGCTCTTCATATACATACCTTTTGTTGATTCGACATGAGTGCTGTAGGTAGACAAATTGAGATAAAAAGTCGAGCTCATGCTAAGCTATCAGAACTAAGCTTTAAGAGTGCAATATTACCTGAGGATGCCGAATTATTTGAGAATCCCGTGTCATCAGCAATGAAGGGTGGTACTAGTAGCTCAGCAGCTGCTTCTGATGTTCACGCTGATATAACAGCAAAATTCAATTCTTCAAATTCAAGTGCTGGATTACATGTTGGTGAGTCAGGCATGCATTCACTTGATGGAGGTGATAGTATGATATATCAAAATAATTCTGTTGAAGAACTTACAGTAGGTCTTACTGGAGCATTAAATAGCCGAATTGATTATCAATGTCCATTTGACGAAATTAATAATGTACCTGGACAAAAAACTATACAGGATAGAAGAATTCTTTCTGTTTTATCACCTTCTAAGAAATTCAGTAAAAAATCATTATTACTTTCGGAAAATGATGATAATAATAATAATAAAGAAGAAACTTTAGATGATTTACGTAAATTACCTAAAGTTTTGAATGTTAAAGAAAAAGTTATCATTAAAAAAAAAATTATAAAAGAATTGGAAGCAAAAGAAATAACTAATCATAATGCGAATAATGCCAATTGGAGCACATGGGGTGTGGCAGAACAGGAAGAATACGTTGAAGAGGAAATTATTGTTGTCAAAGAAAAACATATTTGGGAAACACTTGATGATAAACAACGTGCACTTATGTTTAGTGGTAAATGAATGATGAAATTGAAATTATTTGACATGGTAAATGAATAAGTATAATAACTTCAGACATTCATAGGGAAATATTCCATTACTTTCCGATCTCTATGAGACGGACTTTGGACTGATGACCTTGTCAGCGCTTATCGTATACATGATGTTATGCACAAAGTCAGTGCAGTGTTTCATGAACCAGATTTTCTAGCACGACTAGTAGAAAATCAAGGTACAAAAGCAGCACAACATGTATCTGCAGCTTCTTTTTTCGGATTCAGATGATAGGGAATTCTTTTAGTTACGTGTACATTTATCTGAACTTGAAGTATTAACAAAGTTAAGGCATCCAAACCTTGTTTTATTATTAGGTATATGCCATGATGCAGCAGATGCCACCTTTCCTACTATGATTTTAACTGAACTTATGAGTTGTAGTTTATATGATATTCTTTAAGTACAACAATTAAAATTAGATATACCTGAAATGTTAGAAATTATGTCTGATGATGAGAGGTATTGCATTTTTACATTCACAAACAATAGCATCATCAGATGGTAAAACAAAACCAATGATCATGGTAATTTAACATCAAAAAAATGTATTATTTTCTGGTTCCACTGCAAAATTAACAGATTTTGGTTTAGAGGGACAAGGTTTATTGTCACAGTTTAAACCTGTATTATGGATCAATGAGGGTATTTCGGTATTTCGGCCTGTAGTAGGTGATTTTGTAATCTACTAATTATTATTTTTTGGATTAATGTAGCGTTGGCCGTGAGTACGTAGGTTTGTTTGTGGCCTACTAATTATTATTACAATTATTGGAAAAGGAGTTTAATAGATAGAGTTGCAAGAATTTGAACTATTTGAACACAAATTTTATTTATACTACGACAAATGTATTATATATCTACTTTCAACAAAATATCACTTGAACTCTTGAATTTGACGTAGTGTGTATTTTACTTGACAACAAATCTATAGGTCCAAAAATTCTTGAGACCCTCTGACATTGACACTTGTTCCTATTTAGCTGCTTTCTACACCATATATTTCTCCATTTTATTGACGAATTTTGAGTGGTGGTGTCTTTTGAGACACCTTACGCTCCAATACAATATTAATTTCATCTAAACTTCGGCATAGATCATACTCCTGTGCCTCGGCTACTGCCTCAGCTAACGCAGTATCAGTGCTATTGCTGGTACTACTTCTACTTGCTGTCTGGCTTGAGGTACTATTACGAAAAAAAAAAAGGGAAGTAGAGGTTTTTCTGTAGTGTCTCTGATTAAAGTTAAAAATATAAAAAGAAGCAAAAATATATGTAAGTGTTTTACAAAGACGTTTCAAAAAACGTTTCAAAAAAATCTACAATAAATCCTTCCCTTTTTTTGCCAAATTCTAAGATTACTTAATTTGTATTTTTTGTTAGGTTTTTCGTAGCTGCGGCTTTCTCCAATGGTTTATTCTTCAGTTGCCATAGCCACGAGTCCTTGAACCATTTCCATAGAAATAGAAGCATCTTCAGTGAACATATTAAAACCAAGGTTAAGAATGGGAAGTACTAAAGCAACACAAATTGTTTTTGCCATTTCAATTTGAAGATAAGCGATTGAAACACCTAGCTCAGTGGCTTTATCAATTATCTTCGGAACATCATCCATATCGAATGTTCCGCTACCATCAGAATCAAAGATATCAAATAAGGCACCAGCCCACTCTTGTATATTAGAAGAAAATGATTCAGGATCTTTTGATTCGTTTTTCAATTTCATACCAGCATCATAAATAGATCTAAGTTCTTTCTCGGTAATATCACCATCATTATTAATATCTAAGAATGATAAAATTGCTTCAAGATACCGCTTTAAGGCACCAGATTTTATGTAAGCACTCGCTACACTTGTTGCAACAGGAATAACATCAGATAAATCTAAATCACTTACATCAAATGGCAGTTTGTCTTCATATTCCATACTCATCATAGTGATCATACCTTGAGCTACTTCAGGATCACAGAAGGAGGTCAAACCTGGTACCATGGTAGCAGCAATGACCTCAGCCGCTTTCTTAATAGTCATTGGTTCACCGTTAGCAATTTCATGAAACCGAGTAAATGTACTTTCGGCGGAATCAATAACAGCTTGTGGAATAGGTAACTCAAAAAAACTTGTGAATTCTTCCATGTCTGTACCTGCTGCCATCCCGCAAAGATCTTCTTTGGGGAAAGGATAAGGCATACCATTTTCAACAGCATCATCAATCATTTTTTGAACTCTTTTGATAACTTTCTTTTTCATACCACCTTTAAGATCATTCTCAAGTTCATTTATGATTGCAGTAACAAGTTTTGCGAAAGCAGTTATGATTTCAGTAATGAATGGTTGAACTTCTACAGCTTCAATGGAACCAGAATTATCAGCATCTAATATACGGAAAATACCAGGTAAAGCAAGTGCTGGATTAGGACCATCTTCACCAAAGAAACCACCAATAGTAAGAACAAGTTCAGACTTAGATATAGTTCCACTACCATCAGTATCGAAAAAACGGAAAATAGAACTAGCAAAAATTGGTAAATAGGTAGGAATCTTTCTAGAAAGACGTTGAATGAACTTTTCGACCTGATCTTCGTTGGAACCACCAGCCATTTTATAAAATTTGTCAAGAGGTTTGGTTAAAACTTTGGTTAATGTATCCTCCCATGGAATAATACCATTAATCAGTTCAAGGAACTTTTCTTTGGTACATTCACCTTCTTCGTTGGCAAAGTGCTCATCGTAATGAGCCCATCCATCTTCTACCTCCCACAATGTGGAAAACATACCTCCGACCATTTCACTTGCAGCTTCTTCATCCATCTTCAAAAAATTATTGTTGGTGTAAACAAAAAACTGGATATAACAGTTGAAAAGAAAGAGTGAGTGAAGTTGATTAGGAATTTGACATGTAATGTTAGTATTCTTCTGTAAAAATTGTGAGAGTTACGAAAAATGAGCTTATGGATTCTTATCAAAGAAGCCCGCAAAGAAAAAACCTTCCATAGAACAGTTTCGGTAAACAAACACTTGAATTAATGAAAAATGACTGCTATCGGCGGAAATACAGAAAAAAGAAGCGCATGCTCATGCATTGAATATAGACTCTACATACCTACTAATTAAGAAACACGTAAATAATGCCTAAGCGGATCTTTCTACAAGATCCTACGGTCCTACGGTGGGGATGGGGTCTCCTACCTACGTAGACGAGATGTCCTCCAGCTGTGGGCACGTCGATGGGAAAGCGTGGATGCGTTAAGTTTCCATTTCACTCGATTTTCCTTTTACTATATTTACAATTTATGTTCATTACTATGCCTTCCTCTTTATTCTCCTATCCTACTCAAAATACTCTAAAAAATACCAATAAAATATTTCTTATTTAACTTAATCATAGAGAGAATTACCTTCGCTAACTAGTTGTTGATTTATAGAAGGTAATGAAATGGTTTTATTCTTTTCTTCAACATATTCTGGTGATTTACTAATGGATTTTGATCCTCCTTGACTCCCTTGCATTTGGGCTATTCTGTTAGCATTTTTATTAGGGTAAGTTGGATTATTTGGGTCTTGAACGCTACCAAGTCTCATATCTTGCAAATCACTTTCAGATGGTACACCTGTACGATCCGCATTCGTTAAATTACGTTCAACTCTAATTTGTTCATTATTTAATATTATAGATCCCTGATCTTGCTCACCTGTCCATCCAACTTGAGAACCATGTTCTAATTGAAATTGTGAACCTTGAAATTCATCTGACATTTGTATTGCAACATCATCAGTATAATTATGAGACTGTCCACCGTTAATGTGTTGTCCTTGATTATTATTTGATTGTTTACCATATACGTTATTAGGTCCTCCATTATTCGTACCACCAAATCCTAAGCCGTTATAACGCATTAATTGTTTACGTAATTGAGCTATCTCAACGCGCTGATTGTCACAAAATCTTGTTGATGTATCTAATTGATTCAGTAATATATCTTTTTCTTCTTTCAATGCATTAATTTGTCGTTCTTTAGTTGCTTCCATAGCACCCGATTTATTCTTTTTATCTTTGATTCCAGCTGGTTTTGATACATCTAGAGTACGCTGTACGGATAATGTTTTAGCTGTTCTTGATAATTGTGTTGTACCAAGATTATTTGTTGGTTGTGGTTGCCATGATTGTCCTTCAATTGCTGTTATTTCATTCGTAACAGTTTGATTATTATTAATAGTACGCATTTCAGTTTCAGATTTTGCTTTGTTTAAATTAATAGCATTATGAACCACCCATTTGTTAGTACCGGGTGTTCCACCACGAGGATCTATACTTACACTCTGTCCAACACGTTTAAGTACAGATTCTGATTGACTACGTGCTATATTGTGCTGTTGTAAACCAACTTCAACACGAGGTTGTGAAAAGTGTACATCATCATTGTTAGCATTAATAGCATCCACAACTTTATTAGCAAAATCAAATTCAATATGATTATTATTTGATTCAACAAAATCTTCACCACTTTCTGATGGATTATTTTCTGTACTTGTCGCTTGACCATGTGGTGGTCTGCCTTCAGCTGCAGGTGCACCAAATGTTTCCGTTATATGAGGTGTCTGAATGCGAGCACTTGCTGCCGCTTGAGATGTAGTAGCATTGATGACATTAGTAGTACCGGTAAATTTCCCATTCATTTTTCTTTTAAGTTCACGTAATTCGTGCGTTAATTCTTTAATTGTTTCATCGCGTTCGAACAATTTTCGTTCACCTTTTCGAACATCTTTTCGTAAATCATTGACTTCAAATAATAAATTACTATTTTCACCAAGACGTTTTCTTGTCAAAACCAATGCTTCTTGTTTAGTTGCCTCTAAACGATGCTTTAATTGTTGTGATTCTTTACCTTTTGAAATTTTTTGACGTTCAGCTTCTTTGGCACTTTCTATTAATGTTTCTTCAACTTCTAATTTAAATGCATTACCTTTACCTTCAATCCTATTTTGATCATTATTACCATGACTTGGTGAATTAAATCCAGGCATATCATCTTTTTTCCTACGTATTAGGGCATTTGCAGTATTTTGTGCTTGTTCTGATGCTTTCACTGTAGTTTCACCAACAGTTTCACCTTTTACATACTTTCGATAGAGGAGTCTAACAGATTCTTCCAACTCTTTACCGACAACCATAGCTGAAACAATATTGCCAAGCTCACGCTTAAATCCGGCCATAGAACGTTCACTTTTTCGTAAATTTTTTTTAGTTTCTTTTAAATCATCAAGAACAAGATTATTTCTTTGTTCATTTTTTTCTTTAATAATTTCAGCATCCTTCTTATTTTCAAATTCTTCAACTAATTCTTCATACATAGTAGAGATATGACGTTCTAAACCTTCAATGTGGGATGCGATTGGGCCTCGTTCAGCTGACAGCTGTTGTAAACGATGATCTAGTACAAAACGAAAATTTTCCAAGGTGCGAGTTTTGGATCTTAATTCAATAATAATCTTTTCTTTTTCAGCAACAACTTCTTCGCGCTCAACAAGATTTTTCTTATAATGTGCGATTGTTTCTAATAATTTCTTTTTTTCATTTTTTTCATTATTTAGTAATGAAGCACGAGCTTTTGACGCCATACTTAGTTCAATTAATTTTTTTTTTAATTGATCCAATTTTGTATTTTTAGTTTGAACTAATGTTCGTAATTTTCCAATATTTTCTCTTTCAATGATAAGCTCTCCTTCAGCAGCTCCAATTAGCTGCCTTAATTCATCTTCATATTCATGTTCTTGTTGATTTAAAATCTCTTTGAATGCAGCTTCGTCAGACGCGCGATCATCAGTTATTCTTTTATTTTCACTACGCATTTTTTTTTCGCGTAATCTAGCATTATTAACAGTATCATTTAATTTATTTGTAAAATCATTTCTATCAGATAATAATAATCCTTCGCATTTTTGTCTTAATAATTCCATTTGTTCTGCTAATTTATCATACCTATCTAATTGATCTGATAACTTATGCTCATATCGATTTTCCAAATCAGCAACAACTTTTAATGATTCTGCTTCTTTTGTTTCAATAGTTGTTAATAAACTTTTGACTTTTTCATCGAATTCACCTCGTAACTGATCGTAACGATCTCTTTCACCATTTAACGTACTATCAAATTGTTCTGCCATTTTTCTTTCATTATCTCTTGCTGATGTTTCTAATTGTGATAATTTATATTGTGATGATTGTTCTAAATCTTTTAAATTTTTATGTAATGCGGCTACTTCTTCAATGTGTTCATCCAATTCTTCGACACCTAGTAATAAGACAGTATCATTATATTTAAATGGTTCATCTTCAAATTCTTGAATATCATCTGTCGCATTCGCATGACTATCTGCTACATCAAAACCATTTCCTAATTTAATATCTTCATATGATATATTTGTCCATGGCGCTTTAGTTAATTTTGATACAAATATAGCACCATCTTCACCACATGATATTAATTTATCACCCCTAGGGGATTCATTTAAAGATATAACAGCACCTGAATGTGCAAGTATTTCAGTAAACATGCCAACTGCGTTATCATTAATAGGTGGCCATGCATATATACGTACTCTACCTGCTTTAGTACCAGCATATAAATGGCGACGATTTGTTGATAATTTCATACAAGTAATAGCGTTCGATTCTTCACCCCATATCTTATGATTTGGATTCGATACATGATCGAAGGTAGTACTTGTGTATGCCCACGGAGGCATATTCATCATACCATTTGCTGTTGACATAATAATATATCTATCATCTTCTTGTCTTGTAACAGGTGCACCATCATCTCCAACATCAGCTAATGGTGGCAAAAATGCAAGACTTGGTGAATCAATATCTAAACTTAATATACTTGATGCACGTGGATTTGAAGGTAAAACGTCTAGACGTCCGTCACGAGATGTTGGCCAACCATATACACATCCATCAACGCTAGCAGAAAATACAACTAAATCACCTTTTGCCCAAGCAAGACGTTTAATTGGCATCATATGACCTTGAAAATTGACAAGTTGCTCAAATGTTGTTGTATTGAACACGACTAAGTTTATGCCACTTGCGCAAGCAAAATAATCACCACCATGAGAAAATTTTATTTCTTTACAACCTTTTTGTATAACTTCGTTATGTGCTATTAATGAAGCCATTGCAATATTATATCCACGAATACGATCTTTAAATGATACAACTAGATATAGTCCATTGTTATGGACATCTAAAGCAAGAGGCTCATCTGAACCAAAATAATGTACAACTTCACATTTATATGTTTCATAATTCCATATTCTTACTGTATTGTCTTCAGGACATAATGTTGCAACTATAGAACGTTGTTTAGCAAACCCACAACAAGTAATTGAACCAGCATGAACGCCACCATGAGTCACATCAGCAGCACCATAACCAATTAATCGATCGTCTGCAGACAAACTAGAATCATCTTTTTTACTATTACCAGATTTACTACTTTGTTCAATGTTCATTTCAACAGGCATTGATAATAATCTTGCTTTTTCAGTAATAACAACAACACTGTGTTCAGAAGGTAGCATACAACATCCTACAAGTGGAAAATCATCGCCTAATAATAAGTGTCTGACTTCAATATATGGTTCACGTTTATCATCGGTTCGTTCGTAAAATGAAACATGACCATGATTTCCGACAATAACAAAACCCTTTTGTGATGATGACACAGCACTGAAACGCGCGTCGTCACCATCTTTTAACTTTAATGTTATTGTCTGTCTTGGTTCCAATTGTATTGGGATACCTGAACCTGAACTTGATTTACTTTTATGCTCTAATTTAATTGCATCAGTATCACGCCCTTCTAATACATGTAACATTTGTCTACGAAAGTTTGTATGCCTTGTTTCACCTGGTGGGAGTACTTCAGATAAAGCAACCATCTTGTTGAGACCATTCCCCGACGGCATCCAGACATGATCAATAATGGTGTTATCTGTATCCTTTGAAATTGGTATTAAATTAACACTATTTAATGTTTCACCAGCACTATACCATGCTTTTAAACCAGCTTCGCCAGATGTAGTTAACATCAAATTATGTACAGGTGCACATCTTATCTTTGCTGCAGAAAAATTGAAACTGACAGTTTTTGTCATTTTTTTCGTATCCCAATTCCATATAATAATTTCTGGATCTTCTTTGGAACCACACATTGCGGCTATTTGTTTATTGCCTCTTGTAAAAACTGATGATGTAAATTGTGTAGCGTTACCATGAACAAGAGTAGCTAAGCATACTCTATTTTTATCATTCAATGAGTATATAGATAATTGTGATTTTAAGGGTAGATCCCCTTCCTCTTCACTAACACCGCATGTATCTTCACATACACTAATAAATTGCATAGAATGATCAATAGCAACATGTGAAATACCCACAACATTTGTTGGACGGCCAGATAAGAAGAACTTTCTACCATCATCTATATCATGAAGTACTAATTCGGAACCAACAGAATAAATAATTCTATCACTAAAATCATGATCACTATTAGCTGATGGTGGTCCAGCATATGAAATAACAGCATCCCCAATTGATGTGCTGCTACCAAATGAATGATTAATAGTAGCAGTTGCACCAACAACTTCCCAAGCTTTCTCAGGATTACCCAGAATTTGTGCACGTGCAGCTGTGGCCTCAATTAATTCTTTTGACTTCTCGACGCGTTCAACACCAATCATAGGACGGCCTTTGCCAAACTTGGTTCCTAGTGAGCCACGACCGAATGCGCCAGTACTACCAGTCTTACCAGGCGTGCTACCCGATGAAGTGCTTTGACCCTTTCGGCCACTCCGCACACTTGTACTACTTTCGTCCACGCGAGACATGATGTTAGCAACCTCTTCTCTATTAGTTTAGTGAGTTTCTAACCGCCCAATGACGTTAAAATGGACCAGAGAGGTGCATTTGCACAGAAAACGCAGAGACGTCGTCCGACGACGAGCGGTTGTTTCCTGCCGGCGGATTACCCACTTCCCTTTTTATATATTATTACAATGTTTTGAATAAATAGTTAAAACTAGTCTTGATGTTTATGTTTATGTTTCTTCTTGGAAGAATCCCCACTTCCTCCACCTCCATGTGAATGACGTTTTTTGTCACTACCATTTTTCTGTTTACTTTTTTTATGTTTATCATTAGGAGTTGTATCAGTTGCTTCTCGTTCACCTGGTTTAACAGCAACACTTAAGATGCCATTAGGGTTCTGACTACTATGCATAGCAGTTGATAATGATGCTACATCAACATTATTGATATTTTTATGTTTCATCAAATCACGATCTTCGGATAGTAACATTTTATGTTTTTTAGTAAAATCATCAAGATCACCTTGATGTTCTTCAGCTAAACTTTCTGATAATGCATGCATATTTGTTGCTTGTCGTTCCATTTTTAATAGTGTACTTGATGATGGTAAAAGACTTTCTGTGTCTTTTTCTAATAAATTTCTCAATGTTGAAGCAATTTTTCTTATAGCTTTATTAAAGAATGCTAATACTTGATTAGCAGGTAAATTTAATTCATTTGATACAGAATCAATATCACGATGTTGTAAACCTGTTGCAATTAATACAGCAACTTGTAAATTACTTAAACGTACATCAGGTAAACGTCCTAAAAATAATAGACGGGCAAGAGTGCTCAGAGTGTCGGCTATCATGTGATGGTCCACCATGTTTCTTGCATATAATTCAATTCGTTTTAAATCATGATGTGAAAAATGCACTGTTATTAATTCATTTGCAGATAATTTAGATGCACCATATACGCCAAGTTTTAACGCAGCAGTACTATCATCAACATTACTTTCATTATTTGTTGAAAAAATACGATCAGGATCGACTAATGTAATGGCTAGCGGGGCCTCCATTTTCACAAATGATTGTGACAATAATGATACTAAGCGTCTGCGATAGTCATATTTATATGCTTCTAACCAACCACTTAATGGAGCATTATCCATACCACTTGTTGATAATTCTCTTAATACTACACATGAATATTCACCCGTGATCTCATTTGCTGTTTGTCTTACATAACATACGCGAAAATTTTTTCTTGACCAAAAATTTAATAGTTGTGATGTCAATCCAAATGATGAACCAAGCCAATGCAATCTTTCAGCAGGTCTTTCTTTCAATGATATCAATAATGGTGGTAGCTTTGTTCTTGGCTGGATGTCTTCCCTTGTCAAGTCACTATTTGTGTCGAATTGTTCTGTTCCTTGATAATCTTTACCTAAATTTCCTTCATCAACTGTACTAGAACTAAATGCACCTTGAAAATATTGAATTAATAAATCAATTGCACGACTACCATATCCCATAGATTGAACATCAGGGTGTGTAGCAACTCTTACTATTCTTGCACCAGACAATCCAGGAAATTCTATGTCTCCAAATTGTTGTGATATTGTCCATGGTATGAGATCACCACTTGCTTTATTACCTTTACTCATTTCAGATTGAACAGATTTTTGTGATATTTTACCTTCAAATGCAACTTGTATAACACACAAAACATCGGGAATAGCAGATGAAGTACCACTACTACTTTTTTGTGGACCTAATAATACAAATAGACGGTGTGCTGGTGCGTCACTAAGCATTTGTAGATCATTAGGTGAGTTTTTATAATGTGCACTTGTATATAAACCCCATATACGCTGTAATAATGTTTCTGATAAAGAATGATAAGAAAATAATGAATCTCTATTCACACAAAATAATTCACAATCTCGGGGAGCAGGCATGGCGGACACAAGGCGTGTTTGTGAATTAGCTATATCTAAACATAGCAAATGATTAAGCCATTTTTCGACAGGATCACCAGATCCATATCTTATAGGTTCTTCTAATGTCATTTCTGTAAGAGTATTACGGCCTGAAGCATTTGCATCAGCAGCTGTTTTCCATCTTTCTTCATGTACTTTTTTCTCGCCTTTACGATCTGTAGAACCTTTAACAGCATTACCTGCTTTTATTGATGCTTGCACATTTGCCATACCACGTTGTTTACGTAATGAACTTAAAAGTTTAAGTGATAAAGCACGTCCAGTACCTTCATAACCATGTACAGTAGATGATAAGAATACAACATAAGGTCCTAAAAGTGATTTAACGGTTGGCAATGGTATTGCAGCAGCTTCATCAATAGCTAAAAGTTCACAATTACCAAGAGTATGTGCCTCTGTGGGTTTAATATATTCTACAGTTTGTCTATGCTCTTTGAATATATTAACACGAATTGGAAATTTATGATTATTTCCTTCACCACCGTGACCATAAACAACTTCATAATCTGTATGTTCCGTGTATTCTAAGGCTTTCAAACCTAATAATAACATCTCAAATGTTGTTTGTAAATTTTCTGGAGATGGTGCTGTGACATAAATATTAGAATATCCATACCCAACTGCACCTGCAAGACATAAACCTAATGCAGCTGATTTACCTCTACCTCTAGCAGCTGTTAATGAGACAGTAGAACGTTGAGTTCTTTCAGAAATTGCATTTAAGAAGGCTAAAATTGCTTTTGCCTGATCAAGTGTTTTCGCTTTAGCCACAATACTGCCAACATTAGGTGTATCCTCTAATGAAGCTTTAAGATCAAGTAATTCAGGATTTAAATCACCGGTATCTGCACTACCAATAGCTTTGATATCAGTTGAACCTCCATCATTAGTTGAAGATGGTATATATTGTGCACCATTTGTTATGGGTAAAATATTCAATTCATCATCAAGTACAAGACAACCTTTACAATCACTTAAAGTTAGAATAAAACGTTCATTGAAACGGGGTACTACTTCATGATGTGCTTCTGTGCGATATCTCGAATGCACGTCCATACTCATTGAATACAACTGTTTCAATGACTTCACAGTTTTAAATAATAATATAACAAGACCACCACCTTCAACAGTTTCGATTGTACGTGCTAATAAATTTGGTGTTATTGCTTCAAAATCTTGTAATACACACATACCAAATGTTTGACCCAAAATTTTTTCAGATTCTTTATAGTATGTCCATCGAATATTAGTACTTGATATAAATAAATCAAAAGGATCATCACGATCAGGATCGTGTAGACCACGTGCTTGATTACGCTTGATTTCTTTCATACGTTTTTGTCTATGCGTACTGAAGCCAAGTTCTTTTTTATAACACCATAAAACACTAGGACGACTCTTAACGCGACTCTTACTTAAGATACGATGCAAATTTTCTACTTGATCTTTACCATGATCACCAACCAAACAAAATAAAGAGCGATGACCATACTTAACACCGCTCTCAATTAAACCTTGCACTCTATCATCAACTCTTTTCTTCACCATTGCTGCAAATTAAGATATGATAGTCGCTGATCTCTCTTCGCCTGTTAGCTTTTAAGTTGTAAACTATTTTGTATGATTTGTTAAGAACAAATATCAATACACTTTCTATAACAGAAGAGAGGAACAAAATTAAGATTTCTTTACGAGAAAAATAAGTTGAACCCGAAGATTTCTGGTAAATCCTCCGGGGCGAGCAATTGACTTTCCGGACGACTTGAAACTTGACTGTTGATTATTGAATTTTGATTAATAATATTAGAAAGTGGTAAAGCGAGGAGAAGACATTGAAGTGAGTAAATAAATGTGTTATCATTAGTGTTGCGTACTTAGTATGAATATATAAAAAGTACTTTAACGTAGAAATAATGTTACCATACAGTAAACTGTGGGCAAGAAATTAGTTAATTACGACGTTCACAGGTACATACTGGTTCGCCTCATGAGATGTTCATGAGATTAAAAATATTGTTATAAGCTTTGGACAATGCTGTAGTCGTTTCAGCTATTATTTACACTAGTGCTTATAGGAATGCTTGTCTGGTCACTACTTAATAGTGGAGTAGTTGGTGGAGCACTATTGAACAAGTCGACCAAATTAGTAGGTATACTATTCGGTGCTAATGATGTTAATAAAGTCATTGCTACATGAAAGCCTTCTCTATATGATCTTAATTCATCTTTTAATAATTCTTCTTGTGTCATACGTACCGCTAGTTGTTGTCTGTGTCGTAACGTGAGTCTGACTAATCTTTGCCTCAGTTGATCACATAAGCCTAGACTGGTTGTTGATGTTTGATTTAATAAAGCAGTACGATTTGAATCATACTCGCTGCTAGCTTTAGCATGTGTTCTTTTATGAACATCTAAATATTCTTTTAATTTAAACTTTTTATCACATTTGGGATGGTCACAGATAAATGATTTATCTTCGTTATGAGTTTGTTCGTGTCGTACTAATGAACATTTTTGTACGAACTGTTTGCCACAATGATTACATATCCATGGTCTTTCACCTGTATGAGTGCGAATATGTCTCTTTAATGACCAACGCGAGGAAAATGCTCTATCGCAACCTTCATAAGTGCAATATAAATCTTCATCATCACCTAATCCCACTTGTTGCATCGGCTCTGTAGTGACTGCGTCCTCAACGCGTTCTCTCTTAACACCTTTATCACTTGGTCTACTATTCATTCAATCTATTTTTATTTCTGACTAGAGTGGTACAGCTTCAACGCAACAACAAATTTATCCAAATATCCACCTCAAAAGCACCGATTTTTTGGAACTTTATTAGTGTAAGGAGTATACCAAATCATATATATATATTACTCAAAAATAATATACACACCTTTTTAGAAGGGAGTGGATTGTATCACCGTCGGATACTTGGCCGGGGTCCTGTCTTTCGTTTGCTTGAACATTTCCAGAAGAAATTTAGGGGACTACAGGTTGAATAACTGCTTTGTCATCTGCTTTTTACAAAGTAAATACATTGTTGTTGATCATTTGTGTGTATTTGAGTGAGTTTAAAATAATCATCGAGTGTCGTTAGTGATTTTGCATCTAGGCCTCTAAACGATTGGAAACCCTTGATTATTTGTTCTAGTTCTGAGTTTTATCATGCGTCGTCTATTTAAAGTTGGTTCTGATCGTCATAGTAAAGGTGAAGTCATTTTTTCATGGCATCCTGAAGGTAACTTTATTGCATCTGCTGGTAAAAATTGTGTTGTCCAGATTACTGATCGACATGGTGATATTCTTGATGAAATTTCAATGACAAGTAATGCACCAATATTAGATCTTCAATGGGATAAAGATGGTGATTTACTAGCAATTTTACAAGAAGGTAATGGTGTTGTACCATTATGGAGTTTATCATTAAGACGTGTTGTACCATTGGAAACAAATTTACGTGATCCAACATTTTTAACATGGTCAAAAGAAGGACCACAATTAGCTATTGGTACAGCAAAAGGTAATTTATTAATATATAATAAGGCGAAAAAACAAAAAATTCCCGTTATTGGTAAACATTCTAAAAAAATCTCCTGTGGCATGTGGTCTCACGGTGGTAATAAATTAGTCCTTGGTTCCGATGATAAAAATGTAACAATAAGTAATGATTCAGGTGATACATTAATGCAATCTGAATTAAAAATGATACCAACACAAACGGTATTTACGAATCATAGCGGTAGCGTACGTGGACCGTCCAGTATCAACGAGGATAATATGGTCTCTGTAAATTTAAACGGTAAATCTATTTTATTGATTAATATCATGGATGAATATGATGATCCATATGAATTAACATTTGCTGCAAAAGAAACTGGTAGTGGTTGTCGTTATGGAGATATTGTACAACATCAATGGATAGATGATTCTCATTTACTCGTCGGGTTTTCTCTTGGGCATTTGCAAGTTATATCTACCAGTCCTAAAGAAATGGGTATGGAAAAAAATGCTGGTAAATTTCATAATAAATCAATGACTACATTTTCATTCAATCCACATATGAAACGTGTTGCTATGTGTGGTGATGATGGTGTACGTGTTGTCGACTTGTCTGATTTTAAGGAATTAAAAACAGACTTCATAGCCCGTGAAGATTTGGAAGACGGTCGTATAACAAACCTTTGTTGGTCACCAGATGGACAAATATTAACTGTTGGCACACATACAGGTAATATATATAATTTTTTAGCAAAAATGAGTGTATTAAATGCATCATATAAAAGTTCAATAGCATACTTATCATCATTAAGGGAGTTATCTATCGTAGACGCCATACGTCGATCGCGCCCTATCGAAGTTGCACTACGTCTAGAACCATCTATTGTTGCTATTGGTGCAAATCATGTTGCTGGTGGTATGAATAATAAAGTATATTATCATCGTATTGGTTCTGAATCTGATAATGTTGTTAAAGAACAGGAGTATCCAGGCACTGTTCGTGAAGTGCAATTGAATGGTGCGTTAGCTGTTGTTATGACTGAAAGCAAAGCACATTTACATTCAATCGAACCTAATTCACGTCAAGATGAACAACGTATGCAAATTTTTCCACAAAGAGAAGAAGGTGCATTTTCATCTATTACATGTGTACATTTAACTGATAACTTCTTATATTATGGAACAGAAGCTGGTACCGTGGAAGCATTTTTTTTAAATGATTGGGTTATGTTGCCCGGTATTGAATTACGTTTAGATAATCCAATTAAATCTGTGACACCAAATGGTACATCATCTTTACTTGTTGTTGTTGATGTGACAAATCAAGTCTTTTTATATAATCCATTGCATGGAGGTGGAGTAAATGCCTCTATTACACGTTTTGAAAGTGCACCCCAAAATATTCAAACAGTTTTATGGGATGTGAAAGAAAAGAATGTTATTATGTTATATGATGGTAAATTTATTCATACTTACGTTTATGTATCCTCAAGTATGAAAGGTACAATATTAACAAAATTGGGACCGGTATCAGTCTCCGCTGACGGTGAAATTGAATTAAATCCAGATAAAGTTGAGTTAACAACTGGCAATATTCCTATTATGAGTGTTGGTGGATTTTTAACATGTCAATCACCTGCAGGTAATTTAACAGCAATATGTCATCCATATTTTGATCAATTACAAACACGTAAACGACGTGATGAAGATTCTATTGATAAAGTTAGTAAATTTTGTCAAGCTTTAGCATTATTAAAACTAACTGTTGCATGGGAGGCAGCACTAGACTTAGATCGCCGTCAATTTTGGTTAGCTTTAAGTGGAAAAGCAATGGAATTATTAGATATTGAATTGGCATGTAAAGTTTATAGACAATTAGGTGATGCTGGTATGGTTACTGCACTCATGGATTTAACTCAAGTAGAAGATCGAGATTTGCTAGCGGGTCAAATATCATTATTATTTTGTGATTATCAAAGAGCACAAGAATTATTTTTAGCATCTAGTTGTCCAAGAGCTGCATTAAGTATGCGTAGAGATTTATTACAATGGGATCAAGCATTACAATTAGCCAAAACATTATCTGCACGTGAAACACCAGAAATTTGTGTATCTTATGGGGAACAACTAGAATCACGTATGGAAGTAGATCAAGCCTTAAACATGTTTGAATCTGCATTGAATATGCAGAATAATAAAGGTGATTCTATATGTCCTGATTCATTAGTGAATACTGCTATGATGGGTGTGGCACGATGTCATTTACGTAGTGGTAATTATCGTCAAGGTTTGCGTCTTGCTAGCGATATTGATGATAAACAACTATATTTAGATTCTGGTGATATACTTGAACAACATAAACAGTATACTGAGGCTGTACAAATGTTTATTAAATGTGAACAATTTGAACGTGCAGCCTATATTTATACAAAACATATTATACGTTCCGATAAATCTAAAATAACTGAAGCAGCCCGTATTATTGAAAAAGTTACAAATAATGATCAAATTAATTCAGCATTTGCAAAAGCTTGTGTACAAGCTGGACAATATGAAGAAGGATGTCGTGCATATTCTCGTGCAAATGATATTGATAAAGTAATTGAATTAAAATTACGTCATTTAGATCAAGTACAAGGTGCATTTGACTTAGTCCGCCAAGGCTCATCATCAGAAGGTGCACTAATAGTTGCAGAATACTGTCAAGAAGGTCAAGATTTCCGTGGTGCAATAGAATTCTTATTATTAGCTGGTAAATCAGAAGAATCATTCCGTCTTGCACAAACACATTCATTAGTAGATGTATATTCTGATTTGCTTGGTGAATCTATAGGATCTGATGAAGCGCTGCAGGTCGCATTATATCATGAGAAGCAACAAGACTTAGGTAAAGCAGGTAAGTTTTATTCATTATGCGGTCAATATGGTCGAGCATTAAAATTGTTTATACAGTGTGCAGATCGTGAAATTGATGCTGCTATTGAAGTTGTAGGTAAATCACAAAATGAATCATTAACACATGAATTAATTGATTTCTTAGTTGGTGAAAAAGATGGTGTGCCTAAAAATCCTAATTATATTTATCGTTTATATATGGCATTGAAAAAGTTTGAAGATGCTGCAAAAACAGCTATAATTATAGCACGTCAAGAACAAGACATGGGTAATTATACTCTAGCACATAGCGTTATTTATGAAACAATAACGTCCTTAGAGCAATATGATATTAAAGTTTCATCACAGTTACGTCAACAATTTGTTTTATTACATTCATATTTATTAGTGAAACGTTTAGTAAAATTAGGTGATCATATGGCTGCAGCAAAAATGTTATTGAGAGTTGCACAAAATGTGAGTAAGTTTCCGTTACATTTAGTGAATATTTTAACTTCAACAGTTATTGAATGTCAAAGAGCAGGATTAAAGGCATCAGCATATGAGTACGCTGTCCAATTAATGAGACCAGAGCATAGATCTAATATTGATGTTAATCTAAAGAAAAAAATAGAAGCTATTGTAAGACGTCGAACAGAAAAAGAGGAAGTACCTGAAGAAATGTCACCCTGTCCTATTAGTAATCAACAAATATCTGTCACGGAATTAGAATGTCCGACAACACGCGATGCATTGCCTATGTGCGTCGTTACTGGGCGACATATTGTTATAGATGATTTTTGTTTTTGTCCTATATCAAAATCACCTGCATTATATTCTGCCTATCGTAAATATATTGAAGCAGAACTCGATGCAGCACGTGATGAAGGTCGAGAACAAATTGCGCTGGATCCAGTACTAAGCAAAGAAATTAAGATCACAGATTTAACATTATCAAGTTCAGAAGATGCTAAAAAATATATTCAAAAATATAATAATGTATTTGAAGAAAAAAAGAAAAAAAAAGAGGATGACGACGATGAGGATGGAGAGGAGAACAACGAGAATGGTAATGATAAGAAGGAAAAGGCGGGCCCAAGTCGGGCATCGCAACAAAAGAAGGCAAGAGCTAGCCGCAAAGCACGCAAGTAAGTTGTAAATATAATTCAAATACTTTATAGTATTACACATCCCTTTTAAAATCTGTCGAAAAAAAAGCCCCGAGGGGTAATCGAATGCCATGGCAACTCGTACTTTCTTGAAGTGAAGGGTACGTACAATCCTTCGAGAAATTTTCTTGCATTAAAAAAGCTGCACCTACTATCTTTCACTTCATATTTTAAAGTAATATGAGTGAAATTTGTGTATTAGGTTCTCTGAACGTGGATTTTGTTGCCTATTGTTTGGATGATTCTTTACCATTACCTGGCCAAACTGTGAAAGGTACACTATTCGAAAAGAACTATGGTGGTAAGGGTGCGAATCAAGCTGTACAAGCTGCAAGATTGGGAGTATCTGTGTCCATGTGTGGTAAAGTTGGTAATGATTCTTTTGGTAAAGAATATTTGGAGAATTTAATAGATGAAGGTGTTAATGTAAAACATGTGGGAAAAGGATCAGACGGAACTGGCATTGCACAAATTACTGTTAGTAGTGCTGGTGAGAATTGTATTGTCATTGTTCCAGGTGCTAATGATGAAGTATCAATTGATTATGCAGAGATGGCACTCTTGGATGCTATTCAGCCAAGCACGAAAGTATTATTATTGCAAAATGAGATCCCATTAGAAACATCATTAGGTGCTATACAAATTGCTAAAAGACGTAATGAAGAAATATTATGCATATTTAACCCAGCACCTGCACCAAATGATGCTCGTAGTATGTACGCAGCATTAAAAGGTAGGCACGTTGATATTATAACACCAAATGAAACAGAATTAGCAGCTTTAACAGGGATGCCATCAAATACAGAAGAAGAAGTAGAATGTGCTGCAAGAGATTTATTAAATGGATGTCAGGCAAAAGCTGTTATTGTAACACGAGGTGATAAGGGTGCATATTTATTGACAGACGGTGGAAGTGATGAAAACGATAGTTTTAGTGGTGATTTGAGTAGATTCTTTCCAGCAGATAAAGTTACAGCAACTGATACTACTGGTGCTGGCGATTCTTTTATGGGTGCACTTGCTGCAAATTTATGTAGAGGGCAAACAATGGAAAATTCAATGAAAAGTGCATTAGTATGTGCATCCTTGAGCGTAACAGACATGGGTGCACAAACCTCGTACAAGTACGCTGAAGATATACCACAGAAGTTACGTCCACCATCATTATTTGGAGTGTAAATAGATTAATATTGCGATGGATTTGATTGGCTACTTTACTATAAAGCACTGCTAGTATTGATTTGTACTGTAAATACCTTCCTCCGTGACCAACCCCGCCCGCCATCTCCCGTGGATAGACTATCTCTTACTCTTCTTCTTATACAACAATGAATAACATGGAGGAAACAACAACAAAATTAGATTATGATGGTGTTTATTATACTAATTACTATAACTATCCAATCAATCAATCAATGAATTGAACGAACAGACAGAACAAGTGTTTGGGTGGTTTAACGAACACTTAAATACAATTGTTGTTCCTTGGCAACATTTTCAAGTGTTGCACTCAATACTCCAGATCTATGAGTTAAATCACGTGTTTTATCTTGAACATGTTGTTGTGGTGATTTAGCTGGAATAGACATAAGTACTTGTTTTCCACTACTATCAATTTTTGCGTCGAGTGGTATGCCATTTCCTGCTGCTGAACCACGGACCATATTAACCATCCACTTTTCTGCTTCTTCTTCAGTTAATTGTAATTTTGATGATAACATCGTTAAATCTACACGTTTACTAATAGTGCAATACATTTCACATATTAATACACGTGCTTCATGCGTAAATTTATCTGAAAAGTTCTTTAAAAAGAAATCTTGTTTGATTAAATTTTGACATTCAATTAATTTTCGTTGAGCTACATCAAAATCAAAATGTGTGTATAATGATTCTAAAAATTCTGTAATAGGGTCACTATACAAATAGGAGAATTCCCTAATTTCACGTAGAACATCTTTTAACATGCTCGATCTGCGACTGGGGCTTAGAATAACAGCCGCTGTGTAATATCTTAATAACCAAGGGCACAAATTTTCCATGGTTGTTGCGTACGGTCTTTCAGCGAATAGATCAGCTAAACTATCAACACCATCTGCTCTATTAGTATGTACAAATAGTGACCAATGTAATAACCAAGCTCTCTGACGAATTTGATCAACAGGTGGAATATTTTTACTATCAATAATATCTTTAATATTTTGAAAATCACTGAATGTTTCTTCCCACTTACTTGTTAACATGTGACATGCTAATCTTCCCCATAATGCACCTAACCATAAACCAGATGGTGGTTGTTGTACACTAAGATATTGATTAAGCATAGCTTCTGATTGACTATATTGACCGCATTCATACTCAAATTTACTACGTAAATAAAAATTTTGTAATGATTCAGCACTAATATCATGATTTGTTGATAAATATTCCAATGTCATATTATTACCTTGTTTAATTTCAGCAATTGTTGCTGCATCATCAAAAAATTTACGAACTTTGGTAACATCCTCAGATTCTACATCAAATTGATCAAGAATCTTCTGTCCTCGCTCCTTGAGTTTAGCTTTCTTATCAGAATCCCCTTCTTGTGCTTTAACTTCATCTAATAAATCTACTGCTAAATCAGTCATATTAGTACGTGAGATCACATTTATTTTCTCACGTGTTACCTCGTCTTTGCTATACAAATCAGCATCCTTGAGATTGTCCAACAAAGGCAGAAGCAAATGTGCATCAAGATAAGGGGCCATTGTAGGCGTCAAATCATACTTTGACGACATGATTTGCAGTATTGCTACGAACTCCGTGTGGTCTGCAACGTGCAACTGGTTGGTCTCGCGGAGTGGAGTGGCGAATGCGAGTAAACGACGTCGTGGAGCCGACGACACACGGACGACACAAACTGCAATACCACATTATTGCGTGTGTAGCACTCTCTGCAATTCATAGTCCACTAGAACAATCGCCCATTTTCTATTTTCATTTATTCGAGTTACATTTGGGGGAATAATTTTGTTTTTGAAGTATGTCTGCTCTCGATGTGCTTCGGCAGATCAAACAAGCCAGACGTGCAGGCGCTGGTGATAAAGATAAGAAGGTTGTCGAATGGGGTAATGCGGATTATATTAATGATATTGGTGTAGAGAATTTACCGCGTCGTGAACTACGTAATCATTTAGAAGCACGTGATCTTGACGTTAATGGTACAAGACTAGAATTGATTGATAGATTACGTAGTTCATTGACTGATGAACAATTGCATAAATTTGCATATACTGAAACTATTGATACAGAAATGCTTATACAAGCTGATTTAGAAGAACGTGGTAGTGTATATGTATGTGGTATTAATAATAAAGGTCAATTAGGTATGGGAGATATGGAAAATCGTAAATTTTTTACCTGTTTACCACAATTACGTGGAGCCGGTATTGTTCATGTAACTACAAATCATGATATGGCATATGCACTGTCTGCAGAATATGATGTATTCACATGGGGTGGTGGTGGTGTAGGCCGTACAGGATTAAACCCACGTGATGGTAATAAACAAAATGACGCAAGATTGTTTAATTATTTAGAACCGACAATTGTAACGGATTTATCTGGTGAAGAATGTATTAATGTTGCAGTGGGTTCATCACATGCATTAGCATGTGGTAAAGGTGGTGATTGTTTTGTATGGGGAGATGGTGATTCTGGTCAATTAGGATTAGGTGATTTAAAGCATCATCATACGGTAGCTGTGAATAATTCTTTTCCACCTGTTGGAGATGTGGGTTGTGGTTCAAATCATTCTATGATATTAACAAAAGAAGGTTTAGTATATTCATGGGGACATTCAGTAAATGGAAGATTAGGCATTGGAGCATCAGAAAGATTAGGAGCTAAAGAAAATGAAAGATTTTATTTTCCTATACCATCACATATAACGACATTAGAAAAAATTGATAAAATAGCATGTGGTGCGGATCATACACTTGCAGTAGGTTTATCAGGTGTATGGTCCTGGGGTAATGGTTCTGGTGGAAGATTAGGTCTTGGTGATAATAATGATAGATTTGATCCATGTTTAGTACCCCGTGTGAAAGGTAAAACAATACTTGATGTTTCCGCTGGTGTATGGCATAGTGCTGCTATTGTCTCATATCCTCCTATGATAGAAGGTGGTTGGTTATATACATGGGGAAGTGGTTATCATGGTCAATTAGGATTAGATTTAAAAACTATTGCTATGAAAGCTGAAGTATGCGAATATTTTTTAAAACATCATTTATTACTTAAATATATTAATTGTGGTTCCCATCATTGCGCAGCATTTACAACTGATGGTGAAATGTATACATGGGGCAGTAATAGTCATGGACAACTTGCGCGAAAAATTGATGAAAAAGATGTGGCATACACGGGAACACCAGGACATGTAGGTGGCTTTGGAGCCATTGTTGGTAGAATTGGACGCGGATTCCCACGGACAGTTACATGTGGATCAGAATTTACTATATGTTGTACATATCCTTATGAAGGGCCTGATTTTGCAACAGCAACAACTCTTATGGAAGAAGCAAAAATCAGAGAACAAGAAGCTTTATTGGCCAAAAGAAAAGCAGCTGTTTAATCACCGATATTTTCGTTCATATATATTGTAGCTTAAAATGTAATTATAATGTATTCAGAACAAAATGTAATAACGAGAAATTAGTGAACCACTTTTTGAATATTATATCTTCATATCAATTGCAAGAAATATACTTTCTTTAATAAAAATTTGCCGGGGGCTCACCGGAAGGCTCTCAACCCCCCATCAAAGGACACTCTCTGGTTCTTGTGGGCAATAATCGAGGTCAATGGATCGCTTTGCAGTATTAGTAGTGCTGACGGCATGTGTTGTGGGTTTCGGTGGTGCACTCGATGTACCTGAAGTGGACTTCTTGCTCGATCATCCTGGAACATCATTAAGTCTTGCACGTAACCATTTTTGTGCAATATCTCAGCGACATAATGATGAAGATCTTGGTGGTGAAGCTGTATGTTTTGGGATGGATGATAATTCCGGTAAATTAAATCCACCAAGTGATAGCACTTATGTTCAAGTCATATCGGGTGAAGAATATGGATGTGGTCTTCAATTAGATCAAACTATAGAATGCTGGGGGAAATTTGCTGATAGCAAAATTGATGGTATGTTTTCACAAATTATAGGTACAGATTTATATGGATGTGGCATTATGACAGATGAAACAATTCAATGTTTTGGTCACCAACCACGTTTTCAGCCTCCAACATCCAAGGTTGGTTTTGTTCAACTTGATTGTTCAAAAAGTCACTGTTGCGCAATTGATAAATTAGGTGTACCAACATGCTGGGGATCATATCCAGCATCACACCCAGATAATTATCATTTACGTCCGCCAAAACATATAAAAGAAGTAAATAAACGTGAACTTGAAGGAGAAGAGGAAGAGGAAGATGGCTATGAGGATGATGTTGACATGAGTGGTGATGATGTTCAATTTAAACAAATATCTGTATCTGATTATTATTCATGTGGTATTACTTTTTCTAATGATATACAATGCTGGGGCAAAGATGATAAGTATGGTCTTAAACAAGCCCTATTTGCTGAAGGACCATTCAAACAGATATCGTGTGGTGAAGCAGGAATATGCGGTATAATTAGCGAAGATGTCGATGAAAATGATACAAGAAAAAGTCACTCATTACAATGTTGGGGTACTAATATGAAAAATGTTTTCAGAAAAGCTGAACAAAAACAATTTTTAACAAACATGGAATGGGATCAAATTAGAGTCCGCAAAGCTCATATTTGTGGAGTCACGATGGATAGTGAGATTAAATGTGCTGGTGGTAGTCTGGAAAGTCACAAATTCCCAGACGACCTTATTATTGCATAGATATCCTGTTTTTGTACTGTATATATTTACACTTTCAATAAAAAAGAACAATATCTATTCCAAATACTATTACATTGTTTTACCTTTAAAGAAAATTTGTTAATCACTTAAAAACAAAGATGGACTAAATGTAAATCCTTTTGAAAATGTCATTAAAAATGATAAATGACACACTGTTCTTCTTTCTGCAAGATATACATGAGCAAGATAAACAAAGCAATTAAAATGTATTCCAGCAATTACTAAAAATGCAGCGCATTTTAATATCTGTTTAATAGTGAAAACATACCCTCTTATTTCCAAGGTTCGGCTTGCATTTCTATCACTTAATATTTTTTTCGTAAATGAAGCTCTGAAAAAGAGCATACCTTGGACTACTGACACGGGGAGGCAGCAGACCACTATAGGCAGTTTCAGGACCCACCAGCCGTCAAGACCTATGACGTGCCCAATAACCCAACTACTGAGTAGAGATATATTCCATGAATAATAACCGTATCCAACTAACGCGAAACATATAGACGGTTTTATTGATGGTGCAACAAAATATGCAATAACTCTATAAAAAAAACTTAAACCTATCCAAATTGAGAATGAAACAATGACACCGCTACCCAGCATAGAAGATTGATTACATCCGTGTTTAGTAACTTCTAATGATAATAATAATGATTCTGGTAATGCTATTACTGCAACTAAGGGACCCCATAAATCAGGACGTTTCAATATTAATTCATAATTTCTTGATAATATATATGTCTCTTGAATTTTTCCTAAAACTTCAATAGGATCTACAACTAATAAATCAATAGTATTTGAATAAAAATTATTTATTTTCCACCATAATGCAGCACCTAAGACAAACATGACTTCAACCATACTTATGGCCAAATCTCTCGTACTCGTGAATTCATTACGAGAGGGTGGTGTATGTCTATGATATTGTGCATCAATTTCACGTTTTTTATGAAATTCATGCATATCCATAGCATCATAAAATAAATCTTCTCCATCATCATCATCATCATATTTCTGCCCATTACTACTGCTATTAATTATATCATCATCATCATCATAATCATCATAATCATTAGAGCCACCAAAGCTAAATTCCTCAATATTATTGAGATTATTATGACTTTGTTTTTGACTATTCAATGTGAAACTATTTGTGTTATTGCCTGGCTTTCTCATATCCCCTCCAATTGTTGACCTAGGTGTAACTGCCCCTTCTATTTCTTCAATAATATCTTGGCCACTACCACTAGTAGAACAATCTCTATCAAATATCGAAAAAGATATTTTTTCATAATTACGTGTATAAAATAAATCTTCATTATAATTTCTCGCCCAATTTAGATTTTCTTTTGCATATTTATACCATATATCATAAACACCTAAAAGTTCGGATTTTGTATTACCTTCAATTGTCGATTGCAACCATGTACTTTGAAAGAATTTAAAATCAAGAGATACATCAACTTGGCATTTATATGATCGGTTACTACTATTACCTTTCTCTTCATCAGAGAGTAAAAAAGATTTTGATTCATCACGATGATTTTCACTATCTTCCTCATCATCATTAGTATCGTCAAAAGAACATGTAATATGCCAATCTAAATGAACATTGAAATAATCGGCGTATGGTATATCCCTGAACGAGTTAACTTCTGATATATGTACACTTGTTGAAAGCTGCTCATCATCATCACCACTCTTTCTTCGAATCGTCAAGCTCTGTGTCTTCAAACTTTCAGCATGAGAAGGTAGCCCAGGGAAAGATACCTTTGATGGATGAAATGAACGGATCTTTCTAGTGAGTATTGCAGAGCCTTGTGTTGCATCCCAGTCACCGACTTGCACTTCTTTGTCTTCGAGTTTATCTCGGAGAAACTTCTCATACCAACTTTTTTCAAGAAAGAAGATCATGAAGGTTGCCATATCGCAATCTCTCAACTCAAAACTAGTGAGAGGGGCCATAATGCAAACAAAACAACTACAATATTTGTAAATAAATAGTTTATGAAGGTTTGAGGAATTTACAGGATAGAATAAATGAGTTCAAAAAGGGAAGGGGGGGATTTCAAGCAGCGGACAGACCCCTCTGACTTTTCCAATCGAATTTAAACAAAGTAAAGTGAAGAAATATTAGTTTCGTGGATTATTTTTGTATCTTCAAAAGGTTTTATATACATATTTTAGTTTTTCAAACAGAGTTAGTAGCCCACACCTGGTCAAAATAGTCAAAATTGAGTAAGAAAGATGGCCTCAATGGATGAAGATAGTTCTGATCTAAAAATGAATCTAATTAGCATGGGATTCAACAGCGATGATGTAGTTAATGCTATCAAGCGTGCTAATGGTGATGCTGATTTTGCCGTTGAACTACTCTCCTCTGGTAGAATACACCAGGATGAAGATGAATTTGATATTCTAGCTGCTCATGAAAGTGCTACACCTTTAACAACTACTAATGCATCTTCTAATATAGAGCCACCGTCGCAAAGATATAGCGATAATGTCGACCCATTCCAAGCAACAACTGGTGGTTCTGTAGAAGAAGCTGTGGATGTACGAATTGCAAAGCTTACAGAAATGGGATTTTCATCTCAACAAGCCATAAATGCTATGAAAGCTTGTAATGGCGATTTAAATGCTGCCTTAAATATGCTCACAACAGCTATGGGTGATGATGACGCGTAATTGTGTCGCGCTGTGTGGTATTGCTGTATTACTGTTTATACGTCCAATGTAAAAATGTAAAAAAATAGTAGATTTTCCTGTAAAAAATGTCTTGGATTTATTATTATATATTATGTGTAATCAAATCAAGACAAATCTATATTCAATGAGTCAAATATTGATACTACTTTTTTTTCACTCTTTCTTTCTTCAATCTTTCTTGCGTGCCGTCGCCCCCATCGGTATTTTCCATCGCCTGGATCGTCTTTATTCACACCTTTAAGAACTTTACCACATCTCAAATAATAAATTATTATCTGCAGCACTTATTTTCTCATATTGTGTACGTCTAAACGTCAATTGTGCGTGGAGAGTGGAGTTTGAGAGATGTCATCAAAACAATCGAAAAATACTGCAAAATCATCAAAATTACCGCCAGGCAAGCCAAATAACTGGCCTAATTCAACAGAAGAAGAAATTGAATGCTTGAAGAATCGTAATGTTATGATTGGCAAGTCACAAATTTTTCAATTCGTTGATAATACGGTGAAGACTTCCAAGTATGAACCATGGTCATTTCTTCCTTTGTTTTTATTAGAAGAATTCAATCCACATGAAAAGTTTGCTAATTTATATTTCTTATGTATAGCATGTTTACAAATGGTACCAGTTATATCCAATACCAATGGTTTACCAACATTTTTAATTCCTTTATCAATAGTTGTTGCTATTGATGCATTCTTTCATGCATTAGAAGATTATCATAGACATAAGGCTGATAGGTTAGCAAATGATACAGTAGCTATGGTTTTAGATAAAGAAGGAAGTAGAGCTGGTACACGTGCATTTGTTGAAATAGCTCGTTCACATTTACAAATAGGTGATATTGTTCGAATTGATAATCGACAAGAAATACCTGCTGATGTTGTTATCATATCTGTTCATGAAAAAACTCAACCAGCACAAGGTTTATGTTTTGTTGAAACAAAACAATTAGATGGTGAAACTAATTTAAAATCGAGATCAGCACTACCAAATACATTTACAACAATAAATACACCAGATTCATGTGCAGCCTTAAAGGGCTATGTTGAAATGGAACATCCTAACCCTTTAATAGATTCTTTTAGTGGTGTTATAAAATTGAAGAAAAATACATATTTTGTTGAAATAGGTCCAGGATCATATAAAGAAAAACAAGCCATACAACCTAATAATATATTATTGAGAGGATGTGTATTACGTAATACAGACTACGTTTACGGTCTGGTAGTGAACACTGGTCATGACACTAAGATTATGATGAATAGTCGTGGAGCTAAACCTAAATCATCTGCATTGGCATTAACATCATCAAAAGAAGTTGTTAAAATCATAATATTATTACTTACAATATGTTTAGTCGGTACAATTGGTCAAACTGTTTGGAATAAAAGTAATGACGTACAAAATCTTTGGTATCTTGGTACACAAAATATTGATGCAACAGAAAATTTTTTTATTGCATTTGGATATTTTTTTCTGTTACATGCATCATGTATTCCAGTATCACTATATGTATCTATGACTATTATTCGTGGAGGACAAATGTATTTTATGAATAATGATCTGGATATGTATTATGATAAAATTGATTGTCCAGCTCGAGTGCGGACAATGACTTTAAATGAAGAACTTGGTCAAATTTCTCATGTATTTAGCGATAAAACTGGTACATTAACTTGTAATATCATGGATTTTCGTAAGATGTCTGTAGGTGGTAAATCATATGGTGTTGGTATTACTGAAATCGGTAAAGCAGCTTGGAAACTTCAAGGTAAGCACATACCACGAGAAGTACTTGATGGTGAAAGAGAAGCGCATAATCGCTCTGTACCACATGTTTCCTTTTATTGTCCAAATTATGATATATTAATGAATAATAAAAATAGTGATGAATATAATAATGTGCAATATTTCTTTAAATTATTAGCAATGTGTCATGATACAATACCTGAACATTCTGATAATATGATTAAATTATCAGCGTCTAATCCCGATGATGAAGCGCTAGTTGCTGCTTCATCATATTTTGGTTATAAATTTACTGATCGTGAAGATGATACTATTATATTAGAATCACGTGATAATGGTATATTAAAAATTCAATTATTAGAAACAATTAAATTTACTTCAAAAAGGAAACGTATGTCGGTTGTTATAAAGGAAAATAATAATATACGTTTATTAATAAAAGGGGCTGATACGTCTATCGTATCTCGTGTCAAAAGGGGTCAAGATCAATTAGTAAAAACAACAATAAGTCATATGGAACAATATTCACGAGAAGGATTAAGATGTTTACTTGTTGGTTATAGAGATCTAAGTATTGAGGAATGGAATACGTGGGAACAAAAATATCATGCAGCATCAACAGATTTAGAACAACTTGATTTATTAAAAAAAGGATTATCAAATAAAATTGAAGCATTAGAAGAAGAAATTGAAAAAGATATTATATTAATTGGTAGTACTGCTATAGAAGATAAATTACAAGATGGAGTCCCAGAATGTATTGCACAATTGGTTGATGCTGGTATTAATTTATGGGTTTTAACTGGAGATAAAGAAGAGACTGCTATTAATATTGCAGTTGCATGTAATCTTGTACTACCTATAAAATATATGGATCATATTATTATTAATGAAAAGACAGCTCCGGATTCATTATCATTGATCAACATGTTAAGTCAACAAATTCAAAAAATTGAAAGTGAAAAAAAATCAAAAAATGGTGATGTGCTCCCCAAGGCCCTCATTATCGATGGACCTTCTCTTATCATTGCACTTGATACAAAAACAAACCTTGAAACAAGAGAATTATTATTAAAATTAAGTCAATCGTGTCAAGCTGTGGTTGGATGTCGTGTATCACCAGATCAAAAAAGAGAAATGGTTAATTTAATTAAAACTGGTTTTCCTGATATTCGCACATTGGCTATTGGTGATGGTGCCAACGATGTAGCCATGATTCAAGAAGCACATGTTGGTGTAGGTATAAAAGGTGAAGAAGGTTTGCAAGCTGTTAATTCTGCTGATTATGCAATTGGTCAATTTAGATTTTTGAGTGATCTCATGTTAAAACATGGACGTTATAATTACATACGAATGAGCAATCTCATATGTTATGTGTTCTACAAGAATGTAATGGGCTCAATATCGATGTTTTGGTTTAATATATTATGTGGATGGTCTGGACAAAAATTATATACTGAATATTGCATACAAATGTTTAATTTATTATTTACATCATTACCAATATTATTTTATGGTATTTATGACCGTGATGTTGGTATAGACCTCATCAGGAAATACCCACGTATATATTCTGAAGGTAAAAATAATAAATATTTTAATAGTAAAATATTTTTTTCATGGATTATATCCGCATTATGGCAATCTGTTATACTTTGCATGATACCATTCTCGTTTGTTAAATATACTGGAGATTTTGGTATGTCAGAGTCATTTTGGACATCTGGAGCTATATCATTCACAGCTGTCATTATATCAGTGAATTTTAAATTATTTTCATTTCAATATCAATGGCATTGGTTTAATTATTTTATTATATTTTTATCAATATTTATATATATGCTGTTTGCTTTAGGTATATCGTCAGATATTGAAGGCTCGTTCTTTACATGGTATAAAGTTTTCACAGAAATGTTATCAACTGCAGTATTTTATTGCGGTGTTGTATGGCTTGTTGTTGCTCTTGCATTATATGAATGTACATTGTATGGATTCTGGAGAGCGTTTTATCCAACGAATGAACATATTATGCAAGAAGCAGATTCTATATTAAAAGCTAAAACTGCTGCTGCTGAAAAAGATGTTCAAAATAGTGATGTAAAACCACAACCTGTGCAAACTGTAGGCAGAGAAATTGAACTTTCACCTATAGTACCCTTATAAATATTCCAAACGCACAAAAGTTAATATTAAAAATAAATATACTAATGATCATGTTCTTCAACATGATACAAGCAGAATATGTTTAGTTGCTCATCGTGCCACTAAACCACATTAATAAATGATTAATGTTACCGATGCGTAAAGCTCTAAATAATCGATTGGGCACGTTCAGACATGTAATAATTAATTAAATATGATGTTTTTCAAAAATGTGTGTCCCCGGCAACAACTCCTCCAAACATTTTCTTCAAATCCAGCCTCCGCATATAACTTGTTGCATACCAAAGTGCTCTAATCTCAATAGGTGCTTTGTTGTTGAGATTGTTTTCGTTGTGCATCAGTTGCTAGAAGGTTGTACACGAGACGCAGCAGCTAATTGAACAGTGTAAGAGTGAGCTTCTTGGACAAGGTGGTCATCAAAGTTTGTTTAGGCCATTGTAACACACGCTAGAAGAAACCATGATTGCGTCCAAGCTGCAGCAGGATGACATTATGCGAGAAGTGATGAGGGATACAAAAAAGCTCATGAACATTGCAGGACAACATGGGGGACATTTGCGTGAATTGTTTTCCATAGCGTCAACTACTGCATCAAAAGCAGAATTGCTTGCAGCTGTAGCATCAATTAAGAACTCATTTCAGCATTTTAAAAATAAATCATTAAAATCAAATTATAATCCCGAGGCTGATTTTGAAGCTGAGAAGGCATTGAATGCAACACATAATAAGCGCCACGAAGAAATGCTGAGGATTGTCGGTGAAAATGCAAAGAGATTGAAAGAGTTACATAATACGCATACAGTATCATCATCAAGAATAGAAAATCTTGAACAAATTGTTGCGAAATTAAATGGTGATAATACACAAAAGTCGCTGCATAATGCAAGTCTAGAGAATACGGTTCGTGAACAACAACGAAGGATTTTATTGCTGGAAAGTGAAATTGGAGAAGGTCGTAGAAGGTATGAAAATATGCAAAAACTTTTAGAGAATATCATTTCATCACCAGATACTGTGGTTATGAAAAGTGCTTCTCCATATTCTATTACTAAAACACAACCAGTAATAGCATCTGATTCTGTGGCTAATTCGAGTAAAGAAACTATGGCACCTATTGCAGTAGTACAACCATCATCTCCATCATTAGTTGTACCTAATGATACTGCTAAACAATCACCTATGTCTGATATGCTGTTTCCTGATACACCACGAGAGAAGTGTGTAACAAATGCAAGCCTGGTAAGTTGCAGTCCAACTACAAAGGGAATGACTTCAGACGTGAATGTGGATATGTCAAATGAATCCAACAGTACCACTTCGTTGATGCAGCATGAGGTTAGTACAACAGATATAAAAGAGAATTCAATAAATAATGATATTTCTGATGATGAAAGTGTTGCGGATGATGCAATCTCTAGAGCATTAAGTGAATTACTTGGTAGTGCACAAAATGTGCAAAATGCAAAAGCTCATGATGAAGAGGCTGCAGCTAAAGCTGCGGCAGAATTGGCTTGTCACACATCTGTACCAATAGATGTTACAGAAGAAATACTGGAACGTGTTACCGTCAGAGCTACTAAGGCTGCAGAATTGCATATTGAATCATTACGAAGACAAATACATGAACTTGATGCACGTATTGCACATGATAATAATAACCGTATGGATGCCATAAACTCTGGATTTAAAAAATTATCTAATGAACAAACAAATTTAGAAAATCGTATAACGACGTACCAAAATCGTGTGGAAGTCGTTAACGACGCAATGCTACAGTTAGATTCAGAACATTCTGCTCTATTATTAGCACAAAAAGATCAATCACGTCATCATAAGGAAGATAATGCAGCATATTTTTCTGCAATAGATCATCTTATAGGTGTTGTTGATGTATTACATGCTGCTGTACAACGTCAGGAAGGTATCTCAGTTGAAGTTACGAAGAAGGTATCTCGGTCTCTAGCAAATCATACTCAGCTTCGCCCGGAGATACACACAGAATCACCTAAATTAGAATTGAACACAAATGAGAATTCATTACGTAATAGTTTCAATACAAATACTAAAATCAATATAAGTGCAAGGAATAACAAAATAAATGGAGCGAATAGAGGTGTATCGTTATCCACTGATCAGCCGAACAGTGTTTCATTACTAGCAGCTATGCAATCACAAAGTAGTGTAGGTGGGGGAACACCAATGTTTTCTATGAATGATACTGCAGGATATGATGCACTTTTGGCTCCTGATCCTGAAATAGATGCTGTTCTAGATGGATTTATGGCGAAACCGCCACCGAACCCAAAGAAAGGGAAAAGTGGTGCACCAAAACGAGTACCTGTACCTGGTTCGCGATAAGAAATATATGTATTGTAAATGTGTATGCAATGTAATCAAACATATTCGTGTTATCAAAATAATAACTAATTCAAACTCTGTATAATAATTATTAGACGTTCAAAAATTAAAACTCTTCAAGATCCGGAGGTGGGGCTAGCGACCCACCGTCCGGACTTCAATCCAAGATCTTTCCTTTACAAGGTTAAATTACATCGCCGATCAAGAAGAAATTTTGCACTTCTCATCAGCAAAGATCATTTATCAATTACATTGATAGTTGATAGTTTAGTTCGGTTTAGCATTGTTTAGAATTGTTGCTTAGATCCTCGCTCGCTGCAAGTTCTACCTTTAATAAAAAATTGAGCCACTATGCCCACTGAAAAGAAACGTCATGATAAAGATAAGTACTACTTCTTGGCTAAGGACCAAGGGTACCGCGCACGTTCTGCATTCAAGTTAATTCAGATCAATAAACGCTTCGATTTCCTTAGTTCAGCCAGAGTATGTATTGATCTTTGTGCAGCACCAGGAGGTTGGTGTCAAGTTGCATCCCAACTTATGCCCAAAGGATCATTAATCTTAGGTATTGATATTTTACCTATCAGAACCATTCGTGGTGTCAAAACTCTCGTAAATGATATTACAACAGCAGAATGTCGTCGTAATGTACAAGAAGAACTCAAAGGCTGGTCTGCTGATGTCGTACTTTGCGATGGTGCACCTAATATTGGTTCGTCATATCATAAAGATGCTTTTGTACAGAATGAATTAGTATTAGCTGCCTTGAAAACAGCCACAGATCATCTTGTTAAAGGTGGTACATTTTGTACTAAAGTTTATCGTTCTACTGATTATAATGCACTTATTTGGGCATTTCAGCAATTATTTGAAGACGTTCAAGCTATTAAACCTAATTCATCTCGTGCACAATCTGCTGAGATTTTTATTGTATGTTTACGCTATACAAAACCCGATAAAGTTGATCCTAAATTTGTTGACCCAAATCACATATTTAAAGCTATTGCTGATCCAGGATTAGCGAAAGTAGATGTTATGCATAAAAAATATGAAAAAAGTAATAAACGTCAACGTAGCGGTTATGACTGGGAAGGTGGTTTATTAACATCAAGTGGTACAATCACTTCATTTATTCAATCTGAAGAACCTATTCGAATCTTGACTGATACGAATATGTTAACATTTACTGATGAATGTGAGAAATATAGAGATAACCGTTACACAACAGATGAAATGATTGAATGTTTTAAAGATTTACGTGTATTAGGTAAAACTGATTTTAAGAAAATACTGAAATGGCGTCAACGTATGATTGATTGGGATGAAATGGAACGTAAAGAAGCTGGAGGTGAAGAAGTTTCTAAATCTCAACGTCGTGAGGAGCAAGAAGATCAAGAAGAAACTGAGGAAACGATATATGAACAAATTCTTGAAATGCGTGCAAAAGCTGCACAAGAAGATAGACGTCTTAAGAAGAAAACACGTGAACTTGCTTCCAAAGAACGTACACGGCAAGCCTTGGGCATGACTGCTAACGTCTTTGATGGTGCTCAAGAAGATACAGAAATATTTTCATTTTCTAAAACAGGTAGAGGTCGCAAACTCGTTGAAAGTGCATTAGATGAATATGGTGAAAATGCTGATATTATTAATTCTGATTCTGATGATTCAGAAAATGAAAGACGGTTAAAAAATGCTCCTGTATTTATTGAAGAAAATAACTTAGAAGGTGAATTAGAGGAAGATTATAAGAGTCAAATGCGTAATCGTAAGAATAAAGATGTACGTGATAAAAGTAATAAACGCGATATGAAAGATGATGAACAACTTGCTAATATGCTATTAGAAGAAAGAAATCGTGAAGATGCTATGTTTACAGGTAAGGCTAAAAAAGATGCGCAGAAGAGACATTTAGAAGAAGAGCGTAAGCAATACGAAGAATTACTCACGAAAGGTTCTCAACCTGAAACTGGGTCACGTAGGCAAGCAAGAAGAGATAAGAAGAATCAAACATCAAATGCTGATAGTAGTGACAGTAGTGACAGTAGTGATGAAGAAGAGCCTTCTGATGCTGAAAAGGGCAGTGGAAGTGATAGCTATGAACTTATGTCTGATGATGATGACGATGAGGCTAGTCAAGATGCTGTTGATGATGATGTTGAACGCATACTCAAGAGTAGAATGAACAATAGTCGTAATAATCAATGGTTTTCTCATCCTATTTTCAATGAAACATTAGTCGAAAACGATGACAATGATATGGAAGAAGATGACCAAGGCAATTTTTCTGATAACTCAGATAAAGACGACAATAAGCGTATGTCAAAAGCAGCACAAGATATGATTGATTCTATGCCTAAAACGGATAAACAAAAGCGTGCAGAAAAGCGTAAGAAAGAGCAAGAACGTGCTACTCGTAAAACTGCTAAACGCGAGCGTCGTGATGAGAAAGCTCGTCTTGAAGAAGATGATGGTGCATTCTTTCCACAGAAAAAAACTAAAAGAAGTAAAGATAATGAAGATGATGATGAACATTCTGATGATGAAGATTATCATCGTGACGAAGCAGAAGAAGCTATGCGTCGTGCACCAGATATTCGCATGGGTATGGGCAAAATCGGTAAAGATAAAGCTGGATTTGAAATAGTACCTCGTAATGATGATTTCGAAGAATTACGCATGGACCCTAAAGATTACAATAGTGATGAAGAAAAATATACTGCTAATGAGCGTGCAGAACAACTTGCTCTTGGTACGTTAATGCTTCGTAGAGGTCGTAGAAAGGCAATTATTGATGCATCATATAACCGTTTTACATGGAACGATAATACTGAGCTCCCTAGTTGGTTTACAGACGACGAAATGAAACATAACAAACCTCAAATTCCTATTCCTCCTGCATTATTAGAACAAATTAAGACGAAATTCCAAATGACAGGTACTAAGAGTATTAAAAAGGTTGCAGAAGCAAAGATGCGTAAGAAAAAGCATGCACAAGCTAAATTAAAAGCAGCAAAGAAGCAAGCGAATTCATTGGCTGAAAATTCTGAAATGAGTGAAAAAGAGAAACTCAAAGCTATTCAACGTGCCATGAAAAACTCTAAAGCAGATAAACCATCAAAAGTGTATGTTGTTGGAACAAAAACTAAGGCAGGTTCATCAGCTACTAAGACTTCTAATGGTAAAGGAAAACTCAAATTTGTAGATAAAAGAATGAAGAGCGACAAGAGAGGCGAAAAAAAAGCATCTGATAAGAAAAAGCGCGGTCGTAAGTAAATACTTGTTATAAATGAATAGGGGAATGATTTATACACATAAAGTTGTTATTATTATTACATTTGAAATATAGATACGTAAAGATACATAAAAGTGCTACTGACGACGGACCATTTCCCCTACTCACATTCTCCTATTATGATACAGAGGGGAATCCAATTGTATTAATGTGTATTCTTGGATCAAATAAGCCTAATACCTTAAAACGCGATCCCATATCATTACTATCGACTAATTGTCTTAATGATGCAAGAATTTGTATGGCTTTCTCATCAGTTACAGAAGGTTGATTAATTAAAGCTTGAACACGGTCAACAACACCCATTCTTACCAGAAATTCACCTTGAGGTATACCACCAATAGCAACTGCGCCTCTCTTAGCTGCTGCACGTGCACATGCAGCGAAGTCAACATCAGCAGTAATATCAGCAACACCAGGAACAGATAATGCACTTACTTGCTTATGTTGTCTAAAACCCCTTAATGTGTCAGCTTGAGTATAATTTTCTCCATAATCAACCAGTAGAGCTGCTCCACCACCTCTACATAGCCGATTTGCTATTGTTTCACATGTAGCTAATGCTAATGGTGCAACTTCTAAGCATTCACCTTCATTATGTTTCTGAGATTCACTCATACCAACAGCACCACGAAGTAGAGCTTTTACTGCAGGTGTTTCACTTGGTGATAAAACAATACGAAAATGCTCATCACTACCAGCATCTCTGCATATATCAACTAAACGCTCTCTCCATGAACCATTACGATATTCAAATTGATGAACAGGAAATGCATCAAGGAATTCTTGTGATATTGCTAATGTAGCAACACTCTTTTCTTCAGGTACTTGAGTTAGAGAATAATACCATGATATTGGTAGGCCATCACTTGTAGTAGAGCTATCGACACCCTTAATTTTGCTAGGACTATCTGTAAGATCTGATTCGGGTTTTATTTCGTCTTTCATGCCTGTTGATGATACTGATGTGCATCCTAAGGCATCACGCTGCAAGCCACGCATTGTCTCCGATAGCTCTACTAAATGAAATCGAATAGCTTTATGAAAATCTGGAAATTTTTTAGCAACTGATAAAATATCTTTCATAAGTGTACCTTTTCCTGGACCAAGTTCTAATAGATCAATTGTCTTTGGCTTCCCAAGTGACATCCAATGGCTCATACACCACATTCCAATCATCTCACCAAATAGCTGTGACATTTCAGGTGCTGTAATAAAATCACCTTCTTTACCAATTTTATCTGCTGTAGTTTGATAATATCCGTGTATTAGATGATTACTACTTTGTAACATAAAATCATGAACTGAAATTGGACCCCTTACCGCTATATAAGCTTGTAGATCTTTGGCTAATTCAGTCATCTCTTCCTTGTTAGGTGGAATAGGTACATTAGGTTGAGCATCATCTACACCCCAGTCCCCGTCTTCTTCTGCGATATTAAAGCCTTGTTCAGCCAAAAACAATGCCTGTTTATTCTGTTCTTGTGATGGTAAAGCATCACCACCACCCAAAAGGCCACTTCTGTCCACAGAGAACTCCTGACGCTTCTTGCCACCACTAGCAAGAAAGTTACTCGAAGAAATTGCCCTTAAGTTGGTATTAGGATTAAGCTTACTACGTGTTGAAACACTACGCATAAGCCTTAACATTTTTTATTCTTTGATGCAAAAAGAGACTCACTAGCTAGATCTGACTTAGAATTGCACAAGCCCGACAATGCTCCTACTTCTTTGTTTGTAGAAATTCCTCTATTTTCAAATGAAGTAATAGTAGTTTGCACTACTATGACACTGAGAATTTACAAAGAAGTAAACAAGTTCTGATAAAGAAGGGAATCCTGTTTCCGAGTGCCGGGATGACAGCCACCTTCGCTGTGTCGTCTTGGGATACAACTTCTGTAGTTCAATATGGAAGTAGTGACTAGCGAATTGAGCCAAGGAGGTGCTGCACTGGGCTCACGGGCTCTGCAAGCTCTATGCGCAAACGTGGAGAATGAGGTGAAAGAGCATTGGACCAAGTTCACTGTGGATATGAATCTAAGTCATCCTGTCTCATCTATATGGCAATTGAGTCATAGTGCTATACAAATCCTTCATAAGTTAGCTGCTCAAGAAAGGAATCACTCTGTCGACACGCGACTACCTTCTAAAGAAAATGTGGATGATGCTGCGTCGCTCCTCTCTTTAGAGATGATACATCTTCTCATCATGACACTCAGTGGGAGCAATGGCGAAGGAGTAGTCAATCAACTTAATGATAAACCTCGTAAGACCAAGGCAAGTAAGCAGAAAGTGAGTGAAAAAAGTACTGATGATGAAACTGTAGATGTTGGTAAGAATGCTTATACCATGGCAATGGCTACTCTAAGCACTCTTGAAGCTGCGTTGAGTGGAGACACATCTAATAATACTGTTATAAATACACAAAGTGATGTTTTTAAATGGTTGGAAAGATTAGCAGAAGGTTGGGGACCTTTAGTACGTGTATTAATTAAAGCAGTAAGTGTCGACACCCGATGGAATGATGAGAGTCAGGACTTGAATCGCTTGGTGCGCTTCACCTATAGCTATTTATCGGTATTCTTACAATTATCACAACGTCAAGAAAAGGGTAATCATAAAAGATTATTAACATTATTCTGCAGTAGTAAAGGGCAAGTACTACAAAATTGTTTAGCTCTTATGGATGCTATGGATGGTCTCGGCTCTTCTGTTACTTCAAATATAGACACTGTCCCCAATAATGGTGCTTTTACTGATGGAAAGAGACGTAGTGCTATTTCATGGAAGCAATGCATACTTAGTTCTGTACGTCATTTATTGGAAGCAGTGCTGATGCGTGACAAGGATGTAGATGAACTAGCCGTAGTTGCACAACTCCATGTTGGGGAAGTACCTAGTCAAAATAAATACAAAAGTGCTAATAATAAGAGTTCACATAAAAGTAATGATAATAGTAAAGAAAGTGGTGCACCTGCAGATAAAGCATCATATTATCAGCAATTTTATGATTGTATAAAGGTGTATTCAACACTCACCCAGACAGCCCCTGTGTCACATACTACTGATAGTGATATTGCATACACTGGTCCTGCGAGGTTATTACGATTGTATTTATTGTCATCATTGCGTGTTGCATTGTCTGATAAGTTAGATATTGATACAGTAGAAGATACAGCACCTACTTATGGTGGTGCAGCTGTGGCACGTGCAACAAGCGCAATGGATAAATCCACCATTGAATCGCATCTCGCTGCTGGGCGAGCTCTGGAATTATTACCATTTGTTTCTAATGCTGCTACTGCTAGAAAACATATACTTAAATTACTTCAAGTTGGATATGCTATGTTGCAGCATATTGGTGTTGGAAATGAATCAGATAGTCCTGAAGAGACAATCTACAAGACTTACTGTCGTATGAGACTTCTGGAGCAGCTGAGTTGGGCATTGCAGGGCTCCATCCCAAATCATCCTACCTTGGAACCAATTATGGCAAAATATGCTATTCTGTGTAAACAATGTTCAGAAAGATTATTAGCAGTTTGCAAACCAACAAACATGAATGATGCTTCATCGAAACGATCTGCTATGCAAGCTACATTGGAGC